>WNFW01000649.1_pt1 | contig 47320 bp, 47 predicted proteins | sample 5400131 | NCBI WGS metagenome assembly WNFW01 (sample SAMN13153362, study PRJNA577476) | soil metagenome | isolation source: 20 cm soil or saprolite under grassland replicate 1 | place: USA:California | collected 2016-06-15
CGGAGAGCATAATTATTGAGCCAACAGGCTCGATCGTGGACCCGGATACTGGAGCGGATGTCACGCCCCCTCGATTGGGGAAGACAGAAGCCACGGTGAGGGACCAAACGTAAGCGCTCGGGCTTCAATAATTCTCTCCGTTCCTGTTGCGCCCGACCGGCCGGCCGCGTCTACGATGCGATCCGGCCGATCGTGTTTCTGGGACGCCGGATCGTCTCCCAAAAGTACTTCGGCGCCAAGAGCGGCTTCCCCCCCACCACGAAGCCCACCACCAGGATCGCCATCCACAGGCCGTAGGCCACCGCCACTTCCTCCCGCAGCGACGGCCGCAGGAACTGCCCCAGCCACAGCACGAAGATGATCGTGGCGTCGAGCCACTCGAATTCCATCTTGAAGAGCAGCAGCATCGCCAGGGCGGTCTGCAACAGGGTGAGCAGGATCTCGAGCTGCTGCGCGTCGTCGAAGTGAAAGGCGCTCCACACGCCGAAATGCTGGAGGTGCGAGTACCCGTACACCAGGGGAATCATCGCGGCGAGCACGGTCCACTGGTTGATGTTGCTCGACACGAGGTTCATCAGGGCCATCGGCGCGTGCGTGACGCGCCGCGCCCAGTAGAACGCCGAGACCTTCTCGGGGAATTCGGAGAGAAACGGCGCCACCCACTGCACCAGCACGAACTGGCTCACGCCCACGACGCCCGCCACGGCGAGCATCGACTCGAGGAAGGGATGGGCCGTCACGTACAGCAGCGCGCCGCCGACTGTGAACAGGCCGATGATCGCCGCCGGGCGCCGCCAGCCGCGCTGCCGGTACGCCCAGCGGGAGACGGCCGGCGCTGAGCTCACCTTCTCCGCGTCGTGCGGCGGGTTCTTGAACAGCACCCAGAGGTATGCCACGTATAACGCGATCAACACGACGGCGTCCACCCAGCCGAAGCTGCGCTTGGCGAGAATCACCAGGAAGTAGAGCAGCGGCGGGATCAGGCCGATCACTTCGACGGCGTGCTCCTTGTCGAGCTTGATCGCCGGCAGCCGCGCGCCGGCGGTCTTGCGGCCGGAGACGGCGAACACGAAGTAGATCATCGGCCAGCCGAGGCCGAGCAACAGGCGGATGGCGCCGGTCAGGTTCGCGATCGCCAGGTGGGCGCGCTCGGGGTCCTTGCCCGCCTCCCAGGCGATGACCGCTTCGACCGCGAACTCGGGGAGCGTCTGCAGCCAGGCCAGCAGTGCGAGCGCCAGGCCCTGGGAGATGAGGAACTGGGCGGCTTCCGCGCCCCACGCCACGAGGAACGCCGAGGCGAGGATACTGGGAAAGGTCCACAGAGCCGAGAGCGCGGAGGCTCCCGCCTGGGACACGGCCGCGAGTACCTTTAGCAGTCGCACGGAGGAGCCCAATCTAGCCATGCCGCGCTGCGTCGTCACCCGTCGTGTGCACTTCAATGCTGCCCACCGGCTCAGCAACTCGCGGTGGAGCGAGGCGGAGAACGCCCGCGTGTTCGGCGTGTGCAGCAACCCCAACTTCCACGGCCACAATTACGACCTCGAGGTCTCCGTGGAAGGAGAGATCGATCCCGCGACCGGCTACGTGCTGGACATCCAGCGGCTGAAGGAAATCGTCACCGAGTGCCTGGTGCGGCACCTCGATCACAAGAACCTGAATCTCGACGTCCCGTGGTTCCGCGACCTGAATCCCTCGGCGGAGAACATCGCGGTCGTGTGCTGGCGAGTCCTGGAGCCGGCCGTCAAGCCGGCCCGGCTGGCGCACATCCGCCTGTGGGAAACGGAGCGTAATTACGTGGACTACGACGGGGCGTGAACGATGGGACGCGATGAAATGAAGTCGGCCAGCCTGCACAGCTTCCATGAGGAGCACGTGCCGCCCACCGAGGCGGGCAGCCCCTTCCAGCAGCGGGTGCGCGAGATCCTCGAGCAGCTGGGCGAGGACCCGAAGCGCGAGGGGCTGCGGGAGACCCCGGCGCGCGTCGAAGCGTCGCTTAAGTGGCTCACGCGCGGCTACCAGATGGCGGTGGAGGACGTCATCGGCGACGCCATCTTCACCGAAAAGCACGAGAACATGATCTGCGTGCGCGACATCGAGATCTACTCGCTGTGCGAGCACCACCTGCTGCCGTTCTTCGGCCGCGCCCACGTGGCCTACCTGCCCAACGGCAAGATCGTGGGGCTGTCGAAGATCCCGCGGGTCGTGGAGGTGTACGCGCGCCGGCTGCAGGTGCAGGAGCGCCTGACCGACCAGATCGCCGACGCCTTGTGCCGGGTCTTGAAGCCCCTCGGCGTCGGGGTGGTGATCGAGGCCTATCACCTCTGCATGATGATGCGCGGGGTGGAGAAGCAGAACTCCAAGACGGTCACGAGCGCCCTGCGCGGCGCGTTCCGCGACGACGGTAAGACGCGCGACGAGTTCCTGCGCCTGGTCCACGGCGGCCGCTGGCTCGAGTGACGCTCGCGGTCGTCACCGGGGCCTCGCGCGGCATCGGCCTCGCGGTGGCGGACGAGCTGCGGGCGGCGGGGTTCCACGTCGTACGCCTCGCCCGTTCGCTCACCGACGGCTCGGCGGACCGCCAGACCGATCTCCGCTGTGACGTGAGCGACCCGACCCAGGTCGAGCGCGCCGTAACCAACGTCCGCCGCGAGCTTGGCGTCCCGGACGTCGTCGTCAACAACGCCGGGATGTTTTTCATCAAGCGGCTGGAGGAGACGTCCCCCAAGGACTTTGCCGAGCTGATCGCCGTCAACCTCACCGGTTTGTTTCTCGTGGCCCGCGCGTTCGTCCCGGCGATGGTGGAGCGCGGCAGCGGGCACCTCGTGACGATCGGCTCGATCTCGGATCACGTGGCGTTCTCGGGCTCGACCGCCTACGCGGCGAGCAAGTTCGGGATCCGCGGCATGCACGAGGTGATCCGCGCGGAGACGGCGAAGTCGGGCGTGCGCACGACGCTGGTCTCGCCCGGCCCGGTGGACACCGACATCTGGGACAGCGTCGATCCCGACTCCAAGCCCGGGTTCACGAAGCGCAAGGACATGCTGCGCGCCGAAGATGTGGCGGAGGCGGTGGTGTGGGCGGTGACGCGGCCGCCACAAGTTGACGTCACCGAGATTCGGCTACAGCCGACGGTGTATTCGCCGAGAGGATGAATCCAATGCGGAGCGCGGAATGCGGAACGCGGAACAGCAGGGCTAGGTCGATCGCAGAGGCAACCGTTCGAACCCACCGCCACTGTTCCGCCTTCCGCGTTCCACGTTCCGCGTTTCTCTCCCTGCTGACCGCAGCTCCACTCGTCACCGCCACCGCCCAGGCGCTCCCACCTCTCCCCGACAGCACCGGTTGGGGCGTTCATGTTCTGGCCTTGGCGCGCGGGCCGGACAGCGCAATCTGGGTGGGGACCTACGGGCAAGGCATTTTCGTGCTCCGCACGGCTGCCACCACCTGGGAGCGCATCCGTTCTTCAAGCGATACCGCGGCCCATTCCATCTCCTGGGACTTCGTGCACGCCTTCGCGTTCGGGCCGCGGGGTGAGGTGTGGTACGGCACGGTGGGGAACGGGTGGGGGCTCTCGACCGACGGCGGCAAGACGGTCCCGAATGGCAGTACGTCGCGCCGAACGGGATCGTCACCGTCGGCGATACCACCTACATCGCCACGGCCGACGGAATCAAGGTCACGGGGGACGATGGGAAAGCCTGGGCGGTGATCACGGACTCGGCGGGGGCGGGGACGGCGAAGGATCCGGTGATGGGGCGTATCGTCAACCAGTACGCCCTCCGTCTGCAGATCAATTCGTTCGGCGGAAGGGCCCTGATAGTGGAAGACCTTCGCGGTTGTGAGCGGTCGGTCGACGGAGGACGAGTGTGGGTTCGGATGAACGTGGCCGACGCGTGTGAAGGAGCTTGGCCCGATCCCTGGGGGGCTAAGCGCAGGAGGCGAGGCGTAGACCTGCGACTCAACAGCACGTCACTGCTGTGCGGCACCTCTACCGGGTTGTTCGCTGGCTCTTGCTTTGACGTCGCACCTGCAGCTGATCGAGAGCACACGGATCTGGGCCTCATACGGCCGAGCAGCACGAAGCACACCTGGTTTCACCGCCCCATCGCGCTCACTGACCAGCCCTACATCGACCAGACCTATCGCTTCGGCTCGACCATGGGCGGCAACTTTCAGCCGCACCAGGGCGTCGAGTTCAACAACCCCGACGGCACGCCCGTCCACGCCATCGGCGATGGTGTGGTGGTTTATTCAGGACCTGCTGAGGCTGGGGCTAACACGATCGCCATCCGGCATGACCGAAAACTGAGAACCGACAACCGAGAACTCTTCGTTTTCTCAGTCTACTATCACAACACGAGGTTGCTGAAGCGGGTTGGGGAGCGAGTGCGGGCTGGCGATATGCCAGGCACCGGCCTCGTCGCCGGGCAGGTGTGGGACTCGAAGGGACAACCCGTTCAGCAGGCCCGCATCTACGGACTCGTCAAGCCCGAGCCCCAGGAGACGCCGTTCTCGTTCATCGAGACCTACGGCCCGCGCAATCACTCGGACCCCGTTTACCGGGAGCACTTCGCCATCTCCGACGTCCCGCCGGGCGACTACACCCTCGGCGTCGAGATCGAAGGCAAGAAGGTGTATCGCCGCGTGCGTGTCGCCGCCGGGAAGCTCACCTGGGTCGAGTTCCGGCCCGATGCACATTGAGCTCACGGAAATGCTCCGTTGCCCGGAGGCGCACCGGGAAGAGTTCCTCGTGCTCTCGACGGGCGAGATGTCGGGACGGATGGTGCGGGCGGGCGTCGTGGGATGTCCGGTGTGCCAGCGCGAATATGAGATTGTAGACGGCATCGTCCACTTCTCGGGACACGGGAAACGAGAAACGGGACACGTCGATGATGCAACGTTTCCCGTTTCCCGTATCCCGTTTCCCGGTGCTGATGCACAGACGCTCCAAGCCCTCCTCGATCTCTCCGGCCCCGGCGGCTACGTCGTGCTTCTGGGCTCGGCGGCCCGCTACGCGGTGGGACTCGCGGCCTTGATGGGCGGGATCCACTTCATCGGCCTCAACGCGCCCGCCGATGTCGAAGAACTGCCCGTACTCACGTTGCTCGTCTGCGGGACCAAGATCCCGCTGCGCGACGCCATGGCTCGCGGTGTGGTCGTGGGGAGCGAATCGAGCGGCGCTCTCTGGCTCGCTGAGGCCCGCCGTGTGCTGTTGCCGGGTCGTCGGTTGGTAGTCGAAAATGAAACCGCCCGCCCCGATGGCATCACACAGCTCGCCACGGGTCAGGGCCTGTTTGTGGGAGAGAAGACGTAGGTTTTCTGTCCGACAGTCCGACGGTGTCAGCCCTCGATCGCCGCCGCCATCTTGTCGGCCTCGGCGTACGCCTGGTCGATCACGTCCTTGTAGTGCGCTTCCACCGCGCGCCGCTTCACCTTGAGCGTCGGTGTCAGCTCCCCGGACTCGATCGTGAAGTCGTTCTCGATCAGCACGACCTTCTTCGGCATCTCGTACTTGGCGAGCTCGCGCAGCTGGCCCATCACCTCGCGCTCGATCTTCGCCTTGACGTCGGCAAGCGTCAGCAGCTGGGCGTGTGAGCCGGCCGAGAGCCCGCGGGTCGCCGCCCACTTCTCCATCTGTTCGTAGTTCGGGACGATGAGAATGATCGGGAATTTGCGCTTGTCGCCGAGTACCACGGCGTTGGCCACGAACTTGTTGAGCTTGACCTGATTCTCGATCGGCTGCGGGGCGATGTACTTGCCGCCCGCGGTCTTCAAGAGATCCTTCTTGCGGTCCGTGATCTTGAGATACCCGTCGGCGTCGAGCTCGCCGATGTCCCCGGTGCAGAACCACCCCTCGGCGTTGAAGACCTCCTGGGTCGCCTCGGGCTTGTTGTAATACCCCTTCATGATGTTGGGCCCCTTGGCCAGGATCTCCCCGTCGGAAGCGATCTTGAGCTGCACGCCCGGCACCACCGGACCCACGGTGCCGAGTTTGGGGCGATCGATCGGGTTCAGGGTCAGCACCGGCGACGTCTCGGTCAGCCCGTATCCCTCGATGATCGGCAGGCTCGCGCAGTAGAAGAACTTGGCGATCTCCGCCGACAGCGGCGCGCTCCCGGACACGAAGAACCTGATCCGGCCGCCGGTGCGCGCGCGCAGTTTGGCGAACACCAGCCGGTCGGCAATGGCGCGGCGGAACGCGAGCCAGGGGGGAATCGACACGCCGGCGAGACGGTGGTTCGCCCACTGCTCGCCCACCCGTTTCGCCCAAAAGAAAATCTTGCGCTTGATCGTGGAGCCGGAGAGGGCGTTCTCCAACACGCGGGCATACACCTTCTCATACAGTCGCGGCACCGAGACGACGATCGTGGGGTGCACCTCCCCCAGGTTCGCGGCGACCTTGTCGAACGACTCCGCGTAGTTGATGATCACCCCTGCCTGCATCAGGGTGTAGTCCACCATCCGCTCGAAGATGTGGCTCAGCGGCAGCATCGCGAGACATTCTTCCGCGTCGCCCAGGTCCAGCACCTGGAGCACCGCCTGCACGTTGCTCCAGATGTTGTTGTGCGTGAGCATCACGCCCTTGGGGTCGCCCGTGGTTCCCGAGGTGTAGATGAGCGTGGCCAGAGCGTCTGGCGAGACCGCCAGCGCTTCCTCTTTGAAGCGCGGGTACCGGCCTTCCGCCGCCTTGCCTTTCGCTTCGAGGTCGCCGAGGAGGGTCACGCCGCCGCGTCCTGCAGCCGCGTCGAACGCCATGATGTGTTTCAACGCCGGCAGGTGCGCTTTCACCTCGAGCACCTTGGCGACCTGCTCGCCGGTAGAGCAGAACACCCCGACCGCGCCGGAATCGCTGAGGATGTACTCGACCTGCTTGGCGGTGAGCGTCGGATAGATCGGGACGTCCACCGCCTGCGCACACAGGCACGCAAAGTCGGCCAGCGCCCACTCGACCCGCGTCTCGGAGAGGATCGCCACGCGGTCGCCCGGCTGGATGCCGAGCTCGCGGAGCCCCAGCGCGAGGTGCCGGGCGCGCCGCTCGGCGTCGCGGTGCGTGATGGCCTGCCAGGTGCCGCCGACCTTGGCCCGATACGCGCAGGGCAGCCGGTCGGCGTACCCCGTCATCGTCTCGAAGAACAGCTGCGTCAGCGTCCCCTTCTTCATGGCAGGAATCCCACGACGAAAGTGATCGGCGAGCCGGGGACCGGGGTGCCGTCGTGGTGATACGCCGTCGCGGTCACCACGACCGAGTCAGGCACGGTGCCGCCCGTATAGTGCACCTGCACCACCGCGAGGCCGCTGGTGCTGGTGCGCACCGTGTCTCTGGGGACCAATGTGACGGTTGTGGCGCCGCTTGAATAGACGGTGGCGGTGAACGCGATGGGCCGGCCCGTCAGGCTCAAAGCGTTGTTCGCCGGGGTCGCGTACGCCTGGACGCGAAGGGAATCCGAGAGCGAGTCCGGGGTGCTCACGGTCACGGTGCTGCGCAGGGGCGCGGTGGCGACGATGGAATCGAGCGGCGACTGGACGTTGAGAGTGAGAGGATTCGAGCGCAGGTTGCCGACCCGCGCCTGCAGGCGGCCCGTCTGCCCGCCGACGAGCCCCACCGTGGCGCCGGTGAAGCTGTCGACTACCTGCACGGTGGTGTCGAGCCGCGCCCACACGATCATCGCGGCGACGGAGTCACCGTGCCCGTCGAGCGCCCGGGCCCGGGGCACGAGCGTGTCGCCGACCTCGACGCGCCCGCTGTCGGGCAGGCTCACGTCGAGCGCGACGATGGCGTTGAGGTCCGTCCCCAGCTTTCCGCAGGCGGCCGCGGCGAGGAGGCAAAGACCCACGCGCGCGCAGGAGCGCCGCGTCAGGGCGCCTCCGCGGAGAGGGGCGGGGAAGCAGGCGGCGTCACGCCCATGTCGCGGAGCGCGTTGGTGGCGTGCTCCACCCACTTCTGGGCGTCGGGGCCTTTCGGCGGCTGGATCAGGAAGGCCTTGAGGTGTTGCGCGGCCCCATCGGGGTCACCGCGTTTCAGGAGCAGGAACGCGAGCCCGTAGTGCGCGCCCGCGAGCGCGGTGTCGAGCTCGAGCGCGCGGCGATAGTGGCGGATCGCCTCATCGATGCGGCCGGTCTTCGTGAAACAGATCGCCATGTTCTGCAGGATGCGCGCATCGTTGGGATGATCGCGCACCGCGAGGCGGTAGGACGTGAGGGCGGCGTCGTAGTCGCCCTGCCGCTCCAACGCGAGGGCCTCGTTGAGATAATCGAGGCGCTGGGGTTTGAGATCGTCGCGCGAGCCGCCGAACAGACGGCGCCAGAAACCCATGCGCCGAAAATAGCTTGCGGGCTCCCGCGTCCGCAACGTAGCTTCCCCTCCCATGCCTGCCGTGCCGCGCTTTCCCGCTCCGCGCTCCTCGCGCCCCGGACGCCACTCACCCACCGGGGTGCTGCAGGTGGACTGGCCGTTCTTCGGGGAGTTGTGCCGCGCGCTGGCGCTCAAAGTGTACCGCGACTACGAGCCCGATCTGGTGCTCGGCATCGCGAAGGCGGGCGTGATCCCGGGCGCGGTCATCTCCAGCATCCTGCAGTGCGACTTCGCCTCGATGGCGATCACCCGCGCCGACAGCGGCAGCCGGCCGGTGGTGATCGCGGGACCGCCGGCCCTCGTCACCGGGCGGCAGGTCCTCATCGTGGACGAGACGTGCGACAGCGGCGACACCATGAAGCTGGCCCTGAACGCGGTGCGCGAGCTCAAGCCCGCGTTCGTCAAGACGGCGGTCTCGTTCCGCACGGGGCCGTTCGCGCCGGACTACTGCGCGCTCGAGACCGAAAACTTCATCATCCTCCCCTGGGATCGTGAGGTCATCGTGGACGGCGAGATCGTGATGCGGCCTGACTACGCGGAAAAACTCCGCGAGCTGGGCCAGTGAAGGATCGCCTCCGCGACGCGCTGCAGTCCTCCCGAGCCGATTACACCGAAATCCGCGTCGAGCGGACCTGGAGCTCCGCCGTCGCCTTCCGCGGCCGCCGCCTCGAGGCCGCGACCGCCAGCGAGGACGTCGGCGGCTTCGTCCGCGCTCTGCATAAAGGCTGCGGCTGGGGCGTCGCGTCGTTCACGTCGCTCGACCGGCTGCCTGCGATGGTGGCCCGCGCCACCGAGCTCTCCCGCGCCGTCCGCCTCGACGAGCCGATCCGCCTCGCCGAGGTCCAGCCCCGCGAGGCCGACGCGGTCCTCGACCTGGACGGCGATGTGCGCGGCGTGCCCCTCGCCGAGAAGAAGCGCCTGCTCGAGGCCTACAACGGCGCGATGCTGGCGGTCGGCGACCGCATCGTCGATACCCAAGCCAGCTACCAGGACGAGGTCAGCGAGGTCTGGTACGCCAATTCCGAGGGCGCGCTGATCTACCAGCTCCGCCCCGAGGTCGTGCTCTCGGGGACGGCGATCGCCCGGCGTGACGGCGTGATCGAGAAGGGGTTGGAGTCGATCGGCTATCGCAAAGGGTGGAACGCCGCCCAGGGCCGCGAGGCCGGGTTCCGCACCGTCGCCGAGCGGGCCGTCGCGCTGCTCGACGCGCCCCGCGTGCGGGGCGGCACCTATCCCGTCGTCCTCGACCCCGAGCTCGGCGGGGTGTTCATTCACGAAGCGTTCGGCCACCTCTCGGAAGCGGACTTCGTGTACGAGAACCCCCAGGCGCGCGAGATGATGACCCTGGGGCGCCGTTTCGGGAAGCCGGTGCTGAACGTGGGCGACAACGGCGCGGCGCCCGGTCTCCGCGGCACCCTGCCGTTCGACGACGAGGGGACGCCGACGCAGGACACGGCGCTCATCAAGGACGGCATCCTCGTGGGACGGCTGCACTCGCGCGAGACGGCGGCGCGCCTGGGCGAGCGGCCCACCGGCAACGCGCGCGCGCTGTCGTTCCGGCACGCGCCCATTGTGCGGATGACCAACACGTACATCGTCGGCGCCACCGGGGGCGGAACGTTCGCGGACCTGATCCGCGACATCAAGCTCGGCGTGTACGCGTGCGGCGCGTTCGGGGGGCAGACGCTGCTCGAGAACTTCTCCTTCACCGCCGCCTACGGTTACATGATCCGCGACGGCCACGTGGCGGAGCTGGTCAAGGACGTCGTCCTCGCGGGCAATCTGTTCCAGACGCTCGACCGCATCGAGCGCGTGGCGGGCGATTTCCGGTGGAACCAGATGGGCGGCGGCTGCGGCAAGGGCGGGCAGTTCCCGTTGCCGGTCACCGAAGGCGCGCCGCACGTGCGCATCGAGGAGGCCCTCGTCGGGGGAGACGTCCCGGCGTGATCGCGGACCTGCTCACGGCGGTGCGGCGGCGCGCCCAGGCCGGGGACGCCCTGTGGCGCCGCGAAGAGCGCACCACGCTTGCCTTCGAGGCGGGCCGCTTCAAGAGCGCTGGGACCACCGAGGAAACCGGGATCAACCTCCGGGTCGTGAAGGACGGCCAGGTCGGCGTGGCCGGCACGACGGCCGCCGACGCCGCCCCGGACGACCTGCTCGCCCGCGCGCTCGCCTCGGCCGCCCTCGGCGAGTCTCTCGGTCTCACCTTCCCGGCCCCGTCCCCGCTTCCCCCCGTCTCCACCTACTTCGACACCGCCGCGGATGCCTCCCTCGACGCCCTCATTGACATCGGGCGGACGCTCGTCGGCCGCCTGGATCGCGACGGCTGCCAGGTGAACGTGGCGATCGAGCGCGAAGTCTCCGAGACCGCGGTGGCCAACACCGCCGGAACGGCGGGGCGCTACCGGGGGACCGGCGTCGCGGTCGGCGTGGACCTGACGCGCATTGCCGGGGACGACGTCTTGATGGTGTACGACCAGTATGTCGCGGCCGACCTGCCCGGTGCCGACGAGCTGGACGCGCTCGTGCGCGCCGTCACGACCCGGCTCGACCTCGCCCTCACGGTCGTCGCGCCGCCCGAGGGCGCGCTGCCGGTGATCTTCACGCCGACGGGTCTCTCGGCGATCCTCTTGCCGCTCGAGCAGGGGCTGTCGGGGAAAGCGGTGCTGCAGGGCGTGTCGCCGCTGGGCGAGAAGCTGGGCGCGCGGGCGTTCGACGAGCGCTTCGCGCTCACCGACGATCCGCTCGCGGCCGGCCGCGCCGCCTCGCGCCCTTGTGACGATGAGGGCGTGCCGTCCCGACGGTTGCCGCTCGTGGAGGACGGCGTCGTGCGCGGGTTCGTCTATGACCTCGAGACGGCGGCCCGGGCCAAAACGGCGAGCACCGGCCACGGACGGCGCGGCATTTTCGGGAAGCCCCGGATCGCCTACACCAATCTGATGGTCGGTGCTGACCGCAAACCGTCAACCGACGACCGCATGCCGGGGGGTGGCCTCGCGGCGGAACTGCAGAACGGTCTCATCGTCGAGGATCTGATCGGCGTGGGGCAGGGGAACGTCATCGCCGGCGGGTTTTCCCACCCGGTCGCGCTGGCCTACCGTGTGGAGCGCGGAACGATCACCGGCCGCGTCAAAGACGCCGCGGTGGCGGGGAACGTGTACGAGCTGCTCAAGCGCATCGGCGGGTTCGGGAGCGACGGGCGCTGGCTCGGCTCCCGCTTCGCGCCGTCGCTGTTGCTGGAGGGGGTCAGCGTCGCACGTCGCTGATTATTTCACTATGGCAGCTTCCCAGCCGCCGTAGCGCCCGCTACCCGCCTTGGCGATCCGCCCGAAGTGATAGCGCATCCGCTTCAATCCCTCCGCATCGAGCTTCATGCTCTTGCGGCTGTAGACGATCCATTCGCCGGGCTGGTCGCCCGTGCGCACCTCGGCCGTTTCCAATCCCATCGCCTTGACCTTGCCGACCGCTTCCTGCGCGGCGGCTTCGGTTGGGAAGTGCAGGAAAAACTCCGCGTCGTGCGGCTTGCTGAGGTTGGATCCGGCCTTCTTGAGGCCTTGCAGCGCCTCGACGTCCCCACCCGTCTCGATGACCGCCGAGGGCCGGCCGCCGCCGCTGCCACCGCCCAGCTCGGCCTTCGCCTTCTTGAGTTTGATCGTCGCCTCGACCGTTCGCACGCTCAGCCCGAGCGTAATCAGCGCGAACATGGCTCCCTGGATGCCGAAGCCGGTTTCACTCACGAGCTTGAACGCGATGACGAGCACAATCGCGCGCACCACCACGAGCAGGATCGCCGCGATGGTGCTCTGCGCGAGGTAGATCCACGTCGCCAGCCCCGCGTAGACGCCGGCGTCGATGAGGAAGTACTTGTCCCCTAGGACGAGCAGGCCGACCGCCGCCTGGATCGCGGCGATGACGATGAACATCGTCACCACCTCGCCGAGGAAATCCGCCGCCTCCTGCCCCGACTGGATCCGCGTGAACAGCAGCTTCAACCGCGAGAGAAACGTGAACACGATGCCTCCGGTTAGAGCGTGACCCGGTAGCGCAGCACGCGCACGTCCGATCCGTGATAGGTGCGCTCGCCACCGTCCGGCGCCATGCCGAGCTTTTCATAGAAGCGGCGCGCCGGGTGATTCTCTTCCACCACCCACAGGGTGAGAACCTGGAATCGCTCTGCCGCCCAACGCCGCGCCGCTTCGAACAACACGGATCCGTGCCCGCGGCCGCGACGCTGCGGGGTCACGTGGAGGTTTGCGATTTCCGCGGTGACCAGCGGGTCGAGGTCGGCGTCGGGTGTGGGGCGCACATAGCAGAATCCCTGCACCTGCCCGCCGGCCTCCAGCAGGTACGTCGGTCCCGCGGCGGCAGCCAACGTGTGCTCCCAGTCGCGGGTGCGCTGGGCGAGATCGGGATGCTCGATGAGCTCGGCGGGGACGATGCCGCCGTAGGCGACGCGCTGGGACGCCAGGTGCAACGCCGCGATGGCCGCGGCGTCGGCCGGGCCGGCCATCCGGAGTGCGGCGGGTGGCGTCTCGCGCTCACCCCGAGGCGAGCGCCTCTTCGTAGCCCGTCCCCTGGGTCATCCGCTCGTAGACGTGCTGGAGCACCGCGGGGGTCGCGGAGAGGAACCGGCAGCGCGCGTCGTTGCGGCTGCGGCACTCGACCTCCATCACCGACACCGTCTCCCCGGCCAGCCGGCCGAGGAAGTCGGCCAGCATGCCCGCCGTGAAGAAGCACATCGGCGTTTCGGCGGTCCCGGGATCGGCCTCGGCCCAATCGACGCTGTCCACGGCCAGGGCGGAGCCGCCCACGGCGCGCACGGCGAGCGTGCCCCAGCCGTACGACCGGAAAAACTCCGAGAGCGCATCGCTCAGCAGTTCGGCGTCGAGGTCCTGCGGGGTCGGCACGCCGTGGCGGCCGGTGAGCCAGGTACAAAACGCCCCGTAGACGTCCTGGCCGGAGGCATACCCCGCCTCCTGAAGGACAGTGATGGCCTGATCGGGGGTGCGGGAGAGCAGGCTCGCGCGCAGTTGGCGCAGCCCGCTGCGGCCGATGGCGAGTCCGTTCCCGGCCGTGGTGGAGGCGCTCATGACGGACGCCAACTTACTGCTTTTCGCTCGCGCGGCGCAACAGTTCGACCTCGTCGATGACCGGGATGCCGAGGGTCCGGGCCTTCTCGAGTTTGGAACCGGCGTCCGCCCCCATCACCACCGCCGTCGTTTTCTTGGAAACGCTGGCGGTGACATGCCCGCCGGCCGCCTCGATGAGCTCCTGCGCCTTGGTCCGGGACAGCGAGGGCAGGGTGCCCGTGATGACGAACGTCTGCCCGGCCAGCGGTCCGCCGCCTTCGCCGGCCGCGGCGGTGGGCTCGGTCATGTTGAGGCCCAGCTTTTCGAGCCGGGCAATCAGCTTGCGGTTCCGCGGCTCGGCGAAGAACCCGGCGACCGCCTCGGCGATCGCGGGGCCGATCCCGCGGATCCGGCCGATCTCCTCCGCCGAGGCCTTGGCGAGGCGACTCATCGAGCCGAAATGCCGGGCGAGGAGCCTGGCCCCCGTGGCGCCCACGTGGCGGATGCCGAGCGCGAACAGCAGGGTCGAGAGCGGGCGGCTCTTCGACGCGTCGATGGCGGCGAGCAGCTGCTGGGCCGACTTTTCGGCGAACCCGTCGAGGGTCAGCAGCCGGGCCAGGCTCAGCCGGTCGCGATCGTAGAGATCGGCCACGTTCTCGATGAACCCCGCCTGGAGCAGTGCGCGCACGCGCTCGTAGCCGAGCCCGCGAATGTCCATCGCCCCGCGCGAGGCAAAGTACACGATCCCTTCCAGGACGCGGCCGGGGCAGGAGACGTTGGGGCAATACGTCATGACCTCGTCCTGCGGGTGCTCGACCTGCGACCCGCATACGGGGCACTTCTCCGGCATCACGAACGCGCGCTCCTCCCCGGTGCGCCGCTCGCGCACGGGGCCGAGCACCTGGGGAATGACCTCGCCGGCGCGGGTGACCTCCACCCAGTCGCCGATGCGAATGTCCTTAGCCGCGACGAGGTCGGCGTTGTGGAGGGCGGCCTGGGACACCGTCGCGCCGCCCACTTCCACCGGCTCCAGCACGGCGTACGGGTTCAGCGCGCCGGTGCGCCCCACGTTGATGCGGATGTCGAGGAGCTTGGTAATCTGGACCTCGGGGGCGAACTTGCGCGCGATCGCCCAGCGCGGCTCGCGGTCGCCGACGGTGCCCAGCTCGACGTGCAGCGCGCGCCGGTTCACTTTCACCACCACGCCGTCCGCGCCGTAATCGAGGGTCGGGAGCAGCGCCTCGAACTTCGCGATCTCCGCGTGCGCGGCCGTGAGGTTCGGGACCAGCGCGTGGTTGGGCTCGACCGGGAACCCCCAGCGCCCCAGCTGCTCGAGCAGATCGTGTTGCGTGTCGAACGGCAGCTTCTGCCCCCCCCCCGGTGCTTCCACGTGGAAGCAGAAGATCCGCAGCCGCCGCGCCCGCGTGATCTTGGGGTCCAGCTGGCGCAGGGCCCCGGCGGCGGCGTTGCGGGGGTTCGCGAACGGCGGCTCGCCCGCCGCCTCCCGCTCGCGGTTGAGCTCGGCGAAGCGGGACTTGGAGAGGTAGACCTCGCCGCGCACCTCCATCTTCTTCGGCCAGCCGTCGCCTCGGAGCCTGAGGGGGATGTCGAGCACCGTTTGCAGGTTCGCGGTGACGTTCTCTCCTTCGATGCCGTTGCCGCGGGTGGCGCCGATAACGAACACGCCGTCGTCGTAGGTGAGGCTCACCGCCGCGCCGTCGATCTTGACCTCGAGGGTGTAGCCCGCGTCGACGACTTCCGGGACGAGGCGCGCGTTGCGCTCTTCCCACGCGGTCAGCGCTTCCGCGCTGAAGGCATTGGCGAGGGACAGCATCGGGACGAGATGGCGGTGCCGCGAGAACGCGGCCGACGGCTCGGCGCCGACGCGCCGGGTGGGGCTGTCCGGCGTGCGCAGCTCGGGATGAGTGCGCTCGAGCTCGAGCAGCTCCTGGAAGATCCGGTCGTACTCGGCGTCCGACATCTCGGGACGGTCGAGCACGTAGTACGCGTGGTTGGCCCGCTCGAGGATCCGCCGCAGTTCGGCGGCCCGCGCCGCCGCGTCCATCAGCGGCCCTTGGCTTCTTCCTGAATGACCGCCATGGCGACGCCGACGAGGCGGTCGAGCTCCTCGCCGGAGGCGTGGGAGAGCATGCCTTCGGCCCAGGCCCCCTCGCGCTGGCCGAACGACTCGAGGAGGCGCCGCAGGAACGCGAGCAGCGCCACCCGCTCCAGGTCCACGCTGCGCAGCTGATCGTCGGAGTGTTGCTGGCGCTGCAGCAGGCGCTCGTAGCGGTGGGCGTTGCGGAGGGTCTGGGCGGTCAGCGCGGCGACGACCTGCACGAACTGCACGTCGGCGTCGGAGAAGGTGGGGCCGTCGCGGAAGGTGCGCAGGAAGATCGCGCCGATGGCCGCGCTGCGCCAATTGATCGGCACGACCGTGATCGATTTCACGCGGCGGTTGATCAGCTCCGACTTGACGTGCTTGAGCGACGGATCGGTCGCCGCGTCGGCGATGAACACCGTCTCCCCGCTCTGAATGGCGCGGCGCAGCTCGGGGTAGCGATCCAGATCCACCAGGTAGTTGCGGATGGTGGGATCCTCATACGAGGCCACGAGCCGCACCGACTTGCCGCCGCGCTCGGTGAGGAAAATCGAGCAGCGGTCGAGCCCGAACGCTTCCCCCAGCTTGCGCGCGATCGCCTGGAGGATGTCCACGAAATGCAGCGAGCCCGAGATCTCCTTGAGGATTTCGATGACGGCGAGGAGGTGCTTGCGCTCGTGCTCGAGCTCGGCGACGCGCGCGGCGAGACGTTGGGCATCCGCTTGCGTGGGAGCGGTGGCGGCCATGGCTCCTAGTTTCGCCCCGGGGCGGAGGGCGCGTCAAGCCATTGCTCGCCGATTCGGCGCGCGATAGTTTCGCGCTGGGCGGCGGCCTTCAGGTTTTGTCTTTCTTGTTCCGGATGTCGGCCAAGTGCTCGACGGCTTCCCGCTGGTAGGTGGGATCCATCGCGTCCGCGATTGGGAGGGCGGCGATTTTTTCGTACTGCTCGCGGGCCTTCGAGTACTGCCCGATGTCCTCGAACACCTCCGCGAGCTCGAGCCGGTGATAGACGTGCTGCGGGTTCAAGGACACGGCGCGCTCGAGGTTCTTGACCGCGTCGTCCCAGGTGGCCCGGCTCATGAACCCGGCGCCGAACAGCATCTTGGCGAAGAAGCGCGTGAAGCCGGAGAGTCGCTTCACCTCCGCGTGCCAGGCGCCGAGGATGTGATAGGCGGGATCGAGCGTCGAATCGATCTGGACGGCCCGCGTCGCTTCATCGAAGATGATCTTCGCGAATCGCACGCGCTCCTTGCCGCCGCGGGTGCGCGACAAGCGGCCCAGCACCAGCGCCACGGCGTAATGGCCCTCGGCGCGGGTCGAGTCCGTGCGCAGGGCCCGCTCGGCATAGGTGCGGCCGACGGAGTAGAGACTGTCGCGCCGATCCTTGAGGGAATCACCCAGGAGTTGTTTCGCGACGTCGCTGATCGACCGGGCCGCCTTCCAATTGGCCTCGAAACTCAGCGAGTCGAGCGCCAGGGCCGCCTGATAGTGCCGCAGCGCGACGTCGGGATGCAGAAACGGCTGGGCGCTGTCCCCGCGGGCGATGTGCTCGGCGGCGGTCTGCGCCGCGAGCGGCAGCGCGGCCAGGACGAAGATCGGCAGACAACGCAACGCGCGCATCGGAGACTCCCGCAACCGTAGAGGGCCGTAAATGTTCGTGGTTCCTCTCATCGAGCGCAAGCGCGACGGCGGCGCCTTGACGCCGGCCGAGTGGCGCGAGCTGATCGCCGCCTACACCGCCGGCGCGGTGCCCGACTACCAGATGTCGGCGCTGCTCATGGCCGTGCTGTGGCGCGGCCTGGACCGCGCGGAGCTCGGCGCCTTGACCGACGCCATGCTGACCTCCGGCGACCGCCTCAGCTTCGACCACTGGCCCGTCCCGCGCATCGACAAGCACTCGACCGGCGGCGTCGGCGACAAAGTGTCCCTGGTGCTGGCCCCGCTGGTCGCGGCGTGCGGGGTCGCCGTCCCGATGATGTCGGGACGCGGGCTTGGGCATACCGGCGGCACGCTCGACAAGCTCGAGGCCATCCCCGGCTTCCGCACCGCCCTCTCGCTCGCCGAGGCGAAAGCGCAGGTCCAGAAGCTGTACTGCGCGATGCTCGGCCAGACGCCCGAAATCGCCCCCGCCGACAAGCAGCTCTACGCCCTGCGCGACGTCAGCGGCACCGTTGCGGCGATCCCGCTCATCGCCGCGAGCATCATGTCGAAGAAGCTCGCCGAGGGGCTCACCGGCCTGGTGCTCGACGTCAAGCACGGCAGCGGCGCGTTCCTGCCGCCGACTGAGACGGCGCTCGAGCTGGCGCGTACGATGATCGCGCTCGGCGAGGATCGCGGTTGTCCGACCGTCGCGCTGCTGACGGCGATGGACCGGCCGCTGGGTCGGGCGTGCGGCAACGCGCTCGAGACCGAGGAGGCGATCCAGACGCTGAGCGGTGAAGGCCCGGAGGACCTGCTGGAAGTGACGTACGCGCTGGGCGTCGAGATGCTGCTGCTCGGCGGCATCGACAAGACGGCGGCCCAGGCGCGCAAGCGCCTCCAGGAAGCGCTCCGCTCCGGCCGCGCCGCAGAGAAGCTCCAACAGGTCATCGAGGCGCAGGGCGGGAACCCCAAGGTGGTGGAAGACCCGTCGGTGCTGCCGCAGGCGCAGGCGGTCGAGATCTACAAGGCGAGGGAGACGGGGGTCGTGTCGCGGGTCGAGCCGCGCGCCATCGGGCGGGCGATCATCGCGCTCGGCGGGGGACGGCAGAAGGTCGAGGACACGGTGGATCATTCGGTCGGGTTCGTGATCACGGTGAAACCGGGCGACAAGGTGCTGGCCGGCGAGCCGATCGCCTCCGTGTTCGCCCGCGACGCGGCGGGCGTCGAGGCAGGGTATGAGGCGCTGACGCAGGCCATCGTCATCACGGACCGGCTCACGGAGCGGCCGCTGCCGCTCATTTCGCATCGGGTGACGAAGGAGGGGGTGGAGGAGATGAAGGGGGAGGAGGGCAAGGAGAAGGGTGAAGTGAAGGCGCGCAAGCGCCGGTAGCGGGAGGAATCATGACCAGTCGCGAGGGAATCGCCCCGGTGGCGCTGGCTGCCTCGGTGATCATTGGAGTCTCGGGCGCGGGCCTGCTCGGCGCGCGCGCGCAGCCCGGGAAGCGCGGCGAGAATCGGGCGGCGCGGCGCTCAACGATCGCGTTCGTCAGCACGCGCCACGATCCCACGGCCGATCCCACGGTCGATCCCCAGCACGCGTTGCTCGCGGCCGAGATCTACCTGATGGACGGGGACGGCACGAACCCCCGGCGCCTGACCGAGAACACGGCCTTTGATGGTTTCCCATCCTTGTCGCCGGACGGGAGAAGGATCGTGTTCGACAGCAACCGGCGGCGGGCCGAGGGGGAGGGGGAGCCCTTCAACACCTCGGACCTGTTTGTGATGAACGCGGACGGCACGGGGCAGACGCTGGTGACACGCGGGAGTTCTGCCACCTGGTCTCCGGATGGCAAACAGATCGCGTTCCATGCCTCAGCCTCCGGCACGGGGCGACCGATCAAGGCCGACCCGGGCGCGGCGACGAGCGACAATGACATCTTCGTCCTGCACGTCAGCGAGGTCCCTGGCAACGGGGCGAGGCCGAAGAACATCACGAACAGTCCGGCGGCGATTGACGACGACCCCGACTGGTCGCCCGACGGGAAGACGATCGTATTCACGAGCCACGCCGTCACCGACAATCCTGTGAATTCCGCCACGACGGAGATTTACGTGATCGCCTCGGCCGGAACCGGAACGCCGGCGCGCCTGACGAACAACACCGAGGAGGAGCGGGCTCCCGCCTGGTCACCAGACGGCAAGCGCATAGTGTTCTGTTGCCGGCGGGGCGGGCCTGATTTCGAGATCTGCGTCATGAACGGAGATGGTACGGGACAGGTGCAGCTCACCGACAATGACGTACCCGACCTGACGCCCTCGTGGTCGCCCGACGGCAAGAAGATCGTGTTTCACAGGCGAGTAGGGGGGCGGGGTCAATTCCAGCTGTTTGTGGTGAACGCGGATGGCACGGGGGAGGTGCAGCTGACCTTCCCCCCGGGTCTCAACGCGTTTCCGAATTGGGGCGAGGTCAGGGACCGAGGCCCAGCGAGGTGACGGGCTTGCCTGCTCGATGCTATCGGCGGAGCCTACGCGGGTCGTGCCTCTGCTTCCTCGCCACGGTAGTCATGCCGCCCCCGCACGCGTCTGCGCAGAAGACCGCGGGATCCAGCGATAGCGCCGTCGTCGCTGCGCTGGAACGCCGGATCGAGCAGGCGACCATACGCGGCGACGTCGCCTACCTGGACAGCGTCTACGCCCCCTCGTTTCGCTTCAAGCACTCGACGGGAGCCATTGAAGAACGGGGGCTGCGGTTGGCCGCGCTCCGCGCGCGCCGGGATACGGTCTTCGCCCGGGACCTTGATTCACTGGATGTGGAGGTCCACGGGGATATCGCCCTCACCACCGGGCGGATCCACGTGCGCCAGCAGTCGTCCGACCCGCGATGGCGCGAGTACACCATCCGTTATGCCAGGGTCTACGTGCGTCGCGCGGGGCGATGGCAGCTGCTCACCCATCACTCCACCGGAGAGAGCTTTGGTCCGCTGTAGCTCTAACCTGAGGACTAACATGGGAACTCGCCGCTCATTGCTCGCCCTGGCCTCGGCTCTTGCGCCGGCCGGGATGGCTTTAGCGCAAGGTGGGCCCGGCCGTCCGACCGTCATTCGCCCTGCCGACATTGTCTGGCAGCCGGGTCCCCCGACTCTGGAGCCAGGCTCACAAGGAGCGGTCCTCGCCGGCAACCCGGGCCAAGCAGGCCCCTTCACTCTGCGAGTCCGCCTTCCCGGTCGGTACCGGATCGCGCCGCACCGACACTCGGTCGATGAGCGCCTGACAGTACTGTCGGGGACGCTCTGCTTTGCGACCCCTGGCCCGACGAACGTCGCGCCGGACACCCTGTGTATCGGGCCGGGCAGCTTTCGGTTGATGCCGGCGAACGTGGTGCACAGTGATTGGTCGCAGGGCCCAGTGGAATACCAGATCGAAGCGCTGGGCCCCTTCGACCTCACCTACGTGAATCCGGGGGACGATCCGCGACTGCGAAGGTAGGTGCTGCGGAACCCTTAGGCGCCTGCTACGCGGTCCAGCATCTCCCGCAGATCTTCGAGGTTGAACGGCTTGCGCAGCACCGGCCGCTCGGAGATGCGCAGCGCGTCGCGGGTCTTCGGCGACATCGAGTCCCCGGTCGTGAAGACGACGCGGCGCTCGCGGCCGCGCCCCTCCAGCCGCAGCTGCTCGAACAGGTCGAAGCCGGTGTGGTGCTCGTCGAGGTGGATGTCGATGAGCAGCACGTCGTACGGCGCATCGCGACGCTCCAGCCGCCGCACCGCTTCGGCGTAGTCCGCGGCCAGCGCGACCTCGTGCCCCAGCCGGCGCGCCATCAGCTCCAGCCCGCGCCGTACGCTCGGCTCGTCCTCGACCAAAAGCACCGACAGCGGGCGCTCGGCCCGGCGCAGGCGCGCGGGCGCCGCCGGCTCGCTCGGCGCCGGCGCGGCCGGCAGCTCGATGCCCAGCCGCGCGCCCGCGCCCTCCACGTTCACGAGGAACATCCGGCCGCCCATCTGCTTGACCAGGCCGAGGCTGATGGCGAGCCCCAGCCCCGTGCCCTGGTCGCCCTTCGTCGTGAAGAATGGGTCGAACGCGCGGTCGAGCAGCTCCGTCGGCACGCCCGGGCCGTTGTCGTCGATGAAGATCGACACGTAGCCGTCGGTACGCCGCGCCCAGATCAGGATCTTGCCGGGCTTCCCGCTCGCCTCGATCGCCTGGATCGCGTTGACGATCGCGTTGAGGAGCACCTGCTGCAGCTCCTGCTGATCGCCGATCGGATCGGGGAGGTGGTCGGGGATGTCGGTGGAGAGATGCACCCGCGCCTTCTTGAGCGCGCTGCGCTCCAGGGCGACCACCCGCTCCACGGAGTCCTTGAGATCGATCGGCTGCCGCGTCTGGGGCCGCTGCCGTGCGAAGTCGAGCAGCGTGCGAACGATGCGCCCCGCCCGCTCCGCTTCGGCGTGGATCACCTGGGCGCTCTCGCGCAGCTGCGGGGTCGTGGCGTCCACACCGAGTAGCTCCGCGAACGCCGCGATCGCCGCCAGCGGGTTGTTCAGTTCGTGCGCGACGCCCGAGACCAGCGCGCCAAGTTGCGCGAGCCGGTCCGACTGCAGCAGCTTGCGCTGCAGCAACACTTCGCGGGACACGTCCACGGCCAGGAACAGCAGCTTGGCGGCGCTGCGGCCGGGATCCACGTTGGTGATGACGCCCTCCACCTCCGCCACCTGGTCCCCGGCGACCTCGATCCCCAGCCGCACCTGCTGCGGCTTGTTGACCCCATCGCGCAGGGCGGCGAGCAGCGGCGTCCGCTGGGTCGTGGGCGCCCACTCGGACAGGTTGCGGCCGCGGAGGGCGCGCGCGTCAGTCGCCGCGAGCAGAGCGACCGCCGCCGGGTTCGCCTCGAGGATCGACCCGTCCACCACCACGACCAGCGCCGGGGCCGGCAAGGTGTCGAACATCTGGTGATAGAGGCGCCGCTCGGCCTCGAAGGCCATGAGAATCTGGGCGGCGCGCGACTCGGGGTTCAACTCTTCGCGCACCTGGCGGAACTGGAGGATCAACTGTCCGCGCGGCGAGCGGCTCACGCGCGTATCGAAAATCTCGCCCTGGGCGTCGCCGGCGCGCGCGGGGAACAGGAACGTCCGCGGCGCCCCGTCGCCGAGCACCTCGGCGAAGGTTTGCTCGACGTGCGTCCCCTTCGCCGTGGGGAAGGCGGTCCAGAAGCTCTGGCCCACCACACGGTCGGGGGCGAGGCCGGTTACCCGGGCGGCGCCGGCGGACCAGTCCTCCACGGTCCAGTCCCGCGCCAGCACCGCGACCCCCACGTCGAGGCTGTCCAGCAGCGCCTTAGGGTCCATTCCCCCTACCGGAACGAGGTAAAAGCGCGCGGCCCCGTTGGCCGGATCGCGGGCGCAACGGGGCCGACATGGCTATGTGACGATCTCGTACCTGCCTACACGATTAGGCCTCGGACGTGCCCCAGTCAAGCCCCCGGAGCAGTCGCGCTGGCGCTACAAGTGACGCCGGTCACGCCGGTGGGGGGGACCCGGTCCCGGGGCCCCAGTCCCTGACACTGTCTTCGTCCGGCGCTTCCTGGACCTCGCGCTCGGCCTCTTCCAACTCGGCGTAATCGATGTCGGCGTCCGGTCGGCGGCCGGCCGTGGGCTCGGGCGGATCCGCGCGTCGGGGGAGGAAGAACCAGCCCAGGGCGAGAGCGCAGAGGACGAGGACGATCCAGGTGGCGAGCGTCGCGGCGCTCCTAGACGTCCAGGTTCCGCACGAACTTCGCGTTCTCCTCGATGAACCGGCGCCGCGGCTCGACCTCGTCGCCCATGAGGGTCTCGAACAGGGACGACGCTTCGAGCGCGTCCTCCATCGTGACCTTGAGGAGCGTGCGCCGGGTGGGATCCATCGTGGTGTCGCGCAGCTGGTCCGGGTTCATCTCCCCGAGACCCTTGTAGCGCTGGATCAGAATATTGGCGTGTCCCTCGGCGCCGTTGGACAGCCGCTTCACGTAGGCGTCCCGCTCCTTCTCGTCGTAGGCGTAGTACTCTTCCTTGCCCTTGCCCACGCGGAACAGCGGCGGCTGCGCGATGTAGATGTAGCCGGCGTCGATGAGCTGCTTCATCTCCTTATAGAAGAAGGTGAGGAGCAGCGTGCGGATGTGGGCGCCGTCGACGTCGGCATCGGTCATGATGATGATCTTGTGGTAGCGGGCGTTCTCCAGGCTGAAATCCTCGCCGACCCCCGTGCCGATCGCCGTGATGATAGTGCGGATCTCCTCGTTGGAGAGGATCTTGTCGATCCGCGCCTTCTGGACGTTCAGGATCTTGCCGCGCAGCGGCAGGATCGCCTGGAAGCCGCGGTCCCGGCCCTGCTTCGCCGAGCCGCCCGCCGAGTCACCCTCCACGAGGTACACCTCGCAGATCGTGGGGTCGTCGAGCGAGCAGTCGGCGAGCTTGCCGGGGAGCAGCCCGCCCTCGAGCCCGCTCTTATTGCGCACCAGCTCACGCGCCTTGCGCGCCGCCTCGCGCGCGCGGGCGGCGTTGACCGCTTTGCTGATCACCGCCCGGGCCACGCTGGGGTTCTTGTCGAAGAACTCGGCGAGCGCCTCGTTCACGACGCTCTTGACGATGCCTTCGATCTCCGAATTGCCGAGCTTGGTCTTGGTCTGCCCCTCGAACTGCGGGTTCTTGACCTTGACGTGCAGGACGCAGTTCAGCCCTTCGCGCACGTCGTCGCCGGTGAGGGTGAACTCTTCCTTCTTCAGGAGGCCGTCCTTCTTGGCCCACTCGTTGATGGTGCGCGTCAGGGCGGACTTGAAGCCGGTGAGGTGCGTGCCGCCCTCGTGGGTGTTGATGTTGTTGACGAAGGTGAAGGTGTTCTCGGAGTACTGGTCGTCGTACTGGATCGCCCCTTCGACCTGCGTGCCCTCGCGGGTGGCCTCGAAGGTGATCGGCTTCTGGTGCAGCGTCCGCCGCGAGCCGATCACCCATTTCACGAATTCGGCGAGGCCGCCCTTGTAGTAGTAGGTCTCCTCTTTCTGCGACCCCTTGCGCTCGTCCTTGAGCGTGATCGTGAGGGCCTTATTGAGGAAGGCGAGCTCCCGCAGCCGGTTCGCCAACGTCGCCCAGTCGAACCGGGTCTCGGTGAAAATCTCCGTGTCGGGCTTGAAGGTGACCGTCGTGCCCGTTCCCTTCGCCTTCCCCACCACGCTGAGCTTCTTAACGGTATCGCCGCGCTCGAACGCCATGTGGTGGCGCTTGCCGTCGCGGTCCACCCAGACCTCGAGCTTCTCCGAGAGCGCGTTCACCACCGACACGCCCACGCCGTGCAGCCCGCCCGACACCTTGTAGGTGGCCTTGTCGAACTTGCCGCCGGCATGGAGCATCGTCAGCGCCACCTCGACGCCCGGCTTCTTCTCGGTCTTGTGGAGATCGACGGGAATCCCGCGGCCATTGTCGACGACCGTCACGGAATTGTCGCCGTGGATCGTGACGTCGATCTTGGTGCAGTAGCCCGCGAGCGCCTCGTCCACCGAGTTGTCGACGACTTCGTAGACGAGGTGATGCAGCCCGCGCGCCGACACCGACCCGATGTACATCGCGGGACGGCGCCGCACCGCTTCGAGACCCTTCAAGACCTGAATGGCGTCGGCCTGGTAGTCGCCGTTGCCCTTGGGCTTGGTTGGGGTCGCCTTCGCTTTTGCCATATTCCTCGAGTGCTACTTGGTTTTCAAGACCCAGCGAATCGTCTTGATGCGCCCCGGCGCGCGGCCGGCATTGATCCGCGCCATGATGTCGGGCGCCATCAGCTGCAGCTCGTTCATCCAGGCGCTCGTCTCGACCCGGACAAACAGCGTCCCGTCCGGCGTCACCGCCTCAGGGTCGGTGACCGCGGCGATTTGCGCGCCGACGAGCCGGGGCCAATCGGGGATGACCTGCGCCTGGGCGAGCCGACGGGCGAGCCCCGAGCGCGCGAGGTAGCCTTCCAGGGCCTCTCGCACGGCCACGGGACGCTTGCGTTTTTTGCCGCTCATTGGCCTACGAAAAATAGCCGGAAATCATTGTCAGGTCAACACTTACTGCCCTTGTAACCCTAGGGCCCACGCACTGTTACGAAGGTGTCTTTGACCCCCAGGAAGCCGACCACGTCCCGGGCCTCCCCACGGATCGGGACCTTGTTGCTGAGCACCAGCCCCGATGGCACCGGGAATTTATACGTGGTGACGAACGTGGGCTGAAAGAAGCCGTCCTCGCCGCGACGCACCGTGTCGACGCTCAGCCACACCGAGTCGATGCCGTCCTGGTCCCGGACGGTGATCGTTCCCGTGACCGTATCGGGCGACCGCACCGAGTCCTGGTCGATGGTCAGGCGGATGAACGGTGGGCCGGGGCGGGGGCGGTCTTCCAGGCAGGCCGTCGCCACGGCGGCCAGCAACGCGGCCGCGGCTACCGCCCCGCGAACTTGGCCGAGCGCTTTTCCAGGAATGCGGTGAGCCCTTCCTTCATGTCCTGCGTGGCGGCCAGCAGGCCGAAGTGGTTTGCCTCGAGCAGCAAGCCTTCGTCGAGCGTCATTCCGAGGCCCTGATCCACCGCCTCCAGGGCGAGGCGGACGGCGAGCGGCCCCATGGAGAGGATACCCCGGAGCAGCTTTTCCGCCTCAACAGGCAGCTGGTCGGCGGGGACCACCTTGTTGACCAGGCCGATGCGGTAAGCCTCCTGCGCGTCGATCATCTCGCCGGTGAGGATGAGCTGGAGCGCGCGGCCCTTGCCGACGAGACGCGGCAGACGCTGGGTGCCGCCGTACCCCGGGGCGATGCCGAGCTTCACCTCCGGCTGGCCGAACTTGGCGGTGTCGCTGGCGATGCGGATGTGGCACGCCATGGCCAGCTCGCAGCCGCCGCCCAGGGCGAAGCCGTTGATGGCGGCGACCACCGGTTTGCCGCACGTCTCGAGGCGCCGCAGCACCCCCTGGCCGCGCAGCGCCCGCGCCTTGCCGTCGAACGGGCCCTGTTTGGCGAGGTCGCCGATGTCGGCGCCGGCGACGAAGGCCTTGGGGCCGGCGCCGGTGAGGATCGCCCCCTTGATCGCGTCTTCGGTCGCGATGCGGGCGGCCGCGTCGCCAAGCTCGGCCATCACCTGGTCGTTCAGGGCGTTGAGCTTGTCGGGGCGGTTGATGGTGACGCGCGCCACGCCCGCGTCGATGTCGAAAAGGAGGGTTTGGTAGCTCATGGGGAGAAAACTAACGCGGAACGCGGAACTCGGAACGCGGAACAGGCGGGCCGATCCCCGTATGGATGTTCCGCGTTCCGCGTTCGCCGTTCCGCGTTAAGTTGACCCCATGTCCGTCCAAGCCATCGCCTGGGCGCCGTCCGGCGCCGTACGCATCGTGGACCAGCTGGCGCTGCCCGAGGATTACACTACGCGGGACCTGGAAAGCACCCGTCCCACGGCCGTGAACCTGCGTTGGGCCCTGGACCGCATGCTCGGCGTCGCCCGGGATACGCCCGGAGAGGGCGGGGCGGTATGGGAGCGCCTCCAGGCTGAGGCGACGGCGATCTGGGAAGAGGACCGCGCAATGTGCCGGAAAATCGGGGAACACGGGCTGGCGCTCCTTCCCGACGGGGCCAAGGTCCTCACCCACTGCAATGCGGGGGCGCTGGCCACCGGCGGCATCGGCACGGCGCTGGCGCCGATTTACCTCGCGCATGAGGCGGGGCGCAACGTGCAGGTGTTCGCCGACGAGAGCCGCCCCGTGCTCCAGGGCGCGCGGCTCACCGCCTGGGAGCTAACCCACGCGGGGATCCCGTGCACGGTGATCGCGGATGCCGCGGCGGGCGCGCTGATGCGCGCCGCGCAGGTGGACGTGGTGCTGGTGGGCGCGGACCGCATCGCGCGCAACGGCGACTTCGCCAACAAGATCGGCACGTACGGCCTCGCCGTGCTCGCCTTCCATCACAGCGTGCCCTTCTACTGTTGTGCGCCCTCCTCGACCATCGACGCGAGTGTGGCGGACGGCGACGCGATCCCCATCGAGCAGCGGCCGGCCGACGAGGTGAAGATGCTGGCCGGCCGGCCGGTCGCGCCCGCCGAGGCGGGTGTGTTGAATCCGGCGTTCGATGTGACGCCGGCGCGGTACGTGACGGGGTACGTCACGGACCGCGGGATCGTGAAGCCGCCGTTCGGGGAGACCTAATCCGCCTCAATTTCTCGGGCTGCAGGTCGCGGCCGTCTCCGTTCCGATGTGGCTCGGCACCGCGTCGGCCCCGCGCGCCCCCAGCAGGTAGCGCCACGCATCGCGCAGCAGCGGTGTGCTGTCAGGAGTAGCGGTCAGGGGCGTGTTGTTGTTCTTGGCAGTACTCTGGTGGGGATTGGGACGATCACAACCCAGGGTCGGACGGAGGTCAGTGGTCAACACGTGCGTCTCACCGTAGGGCGACTCGCTGTGCTCCACGACGACCGGATCGCCGAACCGCAGCAGGTCGAAGCCCGCGAGATTCGTGCGGATGCCCACCACAACGTGATCGTGCTGGTGGAACAGCGCGAAGTACTTGGCCGCGGGCGTCTTGCCGATGACGACCCACGCGTCGACCTCGCCGGGCACACGCAGGTCGGGCGGTCCGGAGAACATCACGACCCGATCCACGAGACGGAGCTTGCCAATGAGCGCCGCCTGGCCCGCCCCCTGCGATTGGCCGCTGACGGCGATCTGGGACCACTTCGGCGTGCTGTCCGCATTCAAGAACCGCGACCACCCCTCCGCCGGGTAGTGGCCGGCCAGGTACGCGAGCAGCTTCGCCACGCGGTTGTCGATGCTGTTCGCCCAAGTCACGGTCACGAGACTCGACACGTCGCTGCCGTCGAGGATCTCGCGGCGCATGTTTCCAGAGCAGTCGGGGTCCGGGCTGCCCGTGCACACGCCGATGACCTCCACGGTGTTTTGATACGAGAGACCGATCACGTGGTAGCCAAGGCGCGCGGCCTCCTGCCCCAGTCGCGTCCAGCTGGACGGCACGTTATTGGTCCCGGGCATGAAGACGAGGAGCTTGGGGTTCCCCCGCGCGGTCGTGTCGAGCCAGACGTAGTGATCGGCGAGGGCGACGTTGATAGCGGGATCGGTCGCCTGCGGCGCAACGGTGTGCAGAACGAGCGGGGCTGTCCCATCGGTCTCGTGCGACATCATCGGCGCAATCCCCGTGGACGCCGTTGGCTTGGGGCGCACCGAACGCGCGGCGTCCTCACAGCCGACGAGCGCGAGGGTGATCGAGGTGGCAGCTAGGGTACGAAGCGCGGCGCGTAACATGGTTCCCCTCCTCAAGCGTTGTCGCTCTTGGGACGTGAGGGGGCTAAGTTAGGACGCGGCAGTGAGGGCCCGATCAAACGCGGCTCAAACGAGGCCCGATGGTCGAACTGAGGACGCTCGGCGGTCTGTCCGTCATGCGCGACGGGGCGCCGGCCACGGGGGCCGCCGCACAGCGGAAGACACTCGCCCTGCTCGCGTTGCTCGCCGCCGCGGGCGAGACAGGTGTGAGCCGCGACAAACTCATTGCGGTGCTCTGGCCGGAAAGCGATGCCGACCACGGCCGCAACCTCCTCAATCAGGCCTGCTACGCGCTGCGGCGGGATCTGCAGACCCACGAGTTGTTCCTGGGTGCCACCGAGTTACGCCTGAATCCTGCCGTCGTTTCCAGCGACCTCCAGATGTTCGAAGACGGGATCGCGAGCGCCAACCTGGCGGGCGCTGTGAAGGCCTACACCGGGTCGTTTCTCGACGGGTTCTATCTCAGTGACTCGCCCGAATTCGAACGCTGGGTGGAGGACGAGCGTGCGCTGCTGGCGAAGCAGTTGGGCGACGCCCTCGAGTCGCTCGCGACGGAGGCAGCCGGTCGCGGCGACCATCGCGCCGCCGCCGCATGGTGGCATCGCCTTGCCGTGCTCGATCCGCTCAGCTCGCGGGCCGCACTGGGCGTGATGCAGGCGTTGGATGACGCGGGCGAGCGGGCGGCGGCAATCGAGCACGGCAGGCGATACGAGGCGTTCGTACGGCGGGAGCTCGAGGCAGAGCCCTCGGCGGAGGTCCTTGCACTGGCGGAGCGCCTGCAGTTCCGGACCAGCGAGGCGAAGCGCGAGAGACCGGTGCCCCCGGCCGGGGCTCCCGGACGCAGCGGGTCGGGCGAGACTTCCCGGCGAGCTCGTCCGGCGTCGGTCGCGGTCGCAGTCACGATCATCCTCGCCCTTGGCGGCACGGCCGCTGCGATCGGCCTGCGAGGGCGCGACCGAGTCCCGATCTTGGCCGTCGGTGCCATCCGGGATTACGCGGGGGCGGACAGCGCCGGCGTTGCCCCCACGGTGGCCGAGATGCTTGCGACGAACCTCGCGCGTGTGCCAAGACTCCAGGTGCTGAGCACGGGGCGCATCTACGGTCTTTTGGGCCCGCCTCGGGGAAGAGGCCGGGAAAGCACGGCGATGCAAGAGGCGGCGCGCGCGGCGCACGCGACGCAGCTGCTCGAAGGCGTGTTGTATCGGCGACCCGCGGGCGCGCTGCGCCTGGAGTTGCAACGCGTCGACTTGCGGAGCGGTGTCGTCTTGCAGGTCTACGCCGTCGAGGGTCTGGATGCCTTCGCCCTGGCCGACTCCGCCACCACTGCCGTCGCCGCGGCTTTCGGCTTTACGGTGGACACGCTCCGCATCGCTGACGTCACGACCCGCTCGCTGGCCGCATACCGGATGTACGTCGCCGGCCTGCGAGCTTTGTACCGAGACGAGGATCCGCCAGGGGCGGTGCGGCTTTTCGAAGCGGCTCTCGCCGAGGATTCGACCTTCGCCATGGCGGCGTATTACGCCGGCACCATCAACCCGGTCCTCTCGGGGCCCGGCTCCCACCTCGCGCAAGCGGTGCGTCTCGCCGCCCACGCCTCCGACCGCGAGCGCCTGCTGATTCGAGGAGCATGGGCCCGCGAGACGGGCGATCCCGCGGACCTGCCGATCGCCGAAACGCTCGCCATCCGCTATCCCACCGAGCCGGACGGGCACTACCTGCTCGGTGTGGCGCGCATGTGGCACGGAGACTTCCTGGGAGGAGTGGCGGCGTTCCGCGCGGTGGCGGCGATGGACTCCCTCGGGTTCCGTGGGGTTACGGCTCGCTGCCGAGGGTGCGAGGCGATGGAGAACATGGTCGCCGCCTATGAGATGGCCGACTCTCTAGCCGCAGCGGAGCGGACCGCCCGGGAGTTTTTGGCCCTGCAACCACACTCGAGGGGAGCGTGGTTTGCGCTGGCGGTGACGCTCGAGCACAGCGGTCGTTTCGACATGGCGCTCGCCGCGTACGACTCCGTTGCGCGGCTTTCTTCCAGCGCCGGCGACGACATCCGCGAGCACATGGGGGTTGACATCCGGCGGGGCGCCTTCGCTGAGGCGAATGCCCTGGTCGGCTCCAAACAGAGGCACGCCCCCCCGGGCGTGCGCTGGGAGGCGTTGTGGTGGGGATCAACGATCCTCCGCCATCAAGGACGACTGCGAGACGCCCTTGCCCTCGCCCGCGCCATGGGGGTGATGGGTGGCGGGTCCGAGACTTCGCTAGCCGGTCTCAGCTACGACGCGACTCTGATTAGAGCCCAGGTCCTGTTGGAGATGGGGCATGCGCGCGAAGCTGCGTCGCTGTTCGATTCGTTAGCCACTTTCTCCGGCGATCCCCGGCTGCGCTCTCGGTATGCGCGGTACCTGTGCTGGATGCTGACCCTCCGCGCGACCGCGCTGGCCGCCGCCGGGGACACAGCGTTGCTCCAGCGCCTTGCGGATAGTCTTGAGATACTGGGCCAGCAGAGCTCCTACGGGCGGGACCGCCGGCTCTTCCACCACATCCGGGGCCTCCTCTTCGTTGCTCGCGGCCGCCAGGCGCAGGCCGCCAGGGAATTCCGGCAGGCGGTGTGGTCGCTCACCTATGGCTACACGCGGACGAACCTCGAACTGGCACGCGCTCTGATGACGCTGGGCCGCCCACGCGATGCCATCGCGGTGTTGGAGCCGGCGTTCCACGGTCCGCTCGACGCCTCGAACCTCTATGTCACTCACACCGAGCTGCACGAGATGTTGGCCCGGGCGTTCGACGCGGCCGGCCAGCGAGACAGTGCCATCGCGCACTACCGCTGGGTCGTTGGCGCGTGGCGGAACGCCGATCCCGAGTTCCAGCCGCGCGTCGCCGCAGCGCGCGCCCATCTGACGCAGTTGGCCGCGCGGTAGCGCCGGCATGACCGCCGTCCTCGCCCTGGACCAGGGCACCACCGGCTCGACCGCGCTCGTCGTCGCGCAGGACGGCCGCATCCTCGGCCGCGGCTACCGCGAGATCACTCAACATTTCCCCGAGCCCGGACAGGTCGAGCACGAGCCGGAGGAGATTTTCCGCAAGACTCTCGAGGCGGCGCGCGACGCGCTGCTGCAGGCGAAGGTCACGCCACGAGCGCTCGGCATCACCAACCAGCGCGAGACGGTGTGTGTGTGGGACCGCAAGACCGGGCAGCCGCTGTCCCGCGCCATCGTGTGGCAGGACCGGCGCACCGCCGCCCGCTGCGCGCGGCTCGCGGCGTCTCCGGCCGGCGCCCGCATCCGCAAGCGCACCGGCCTCGTGCTCGACCCCTACTTCTCCGCCACCAAGATCGAATGGCTGCTCGGTAACGTGCCCGGGCTGCGGGAACGCGTGCGCGGCGGCGACGCCGTGTTCGGCACGATCGATACCTGGCTGATGTTCCGGCTCACCAACGGCGCCACGTTTGCGACCGATCACACCAACGCCTCACGCACCATGCTGTACGACATCGACGCGCGCGCGTGGAGCGCTGAGCTGCTGCGGCTGTTCAAAGTGCCGGCCCACGCGCTCCCCGAGGTCCGGGCGTCGAGCGGCGCCTTCGGCACCTGTCGCAGCGAGCACCTCGGCACCGAGCTGCCGATCACCGGTGTGGCCGGCGACCAGCAGGCCGCCCTCTTCGGCCAGGGCTGCTGGCGCGCGGGTCAGGCAAAAAACACCTATGGCACCGGCGCATTTCTGCTCCTCAACACGGGCAGCAAGCGGCCGGCATCCAAGCATGGTCTGCTCGTGACGGTGGCGTGCGGCCCCAAAGGCGAGCCGATCTACGCGCTCGAAGGGAGCGTGTTCATCGCCGGTGCCGCCATGCAGTGGCTGCGCGACGGCCTGGGGCTCATCACCCGCGCCGCCGAGTCCGAGCAGCTGGCGCGCGAGGTTCCCGACACGGGCGGCGTGGTCTTCGTCCCCGCGTTCGTGGGACTCGGCGCGCCGTACTGGGAGGCGCGGGCGCGCGGCACGATCGTCGGAATCACCCGCGGCACCGGTAGAGCCCATCTGGTGCGCGCCGCGCTCGAAGCGATGGCATTCAGCACCAAGGAGGTGCTCGACGCCATGACCGCCGACGCGCACCATCGGCTCGAAGCGCTCCAGGTGGACGGCGGCGCCGCCGCAAACGACTGGCTGATGCAGTTCCAGGCGGACCTCCTCGGCGTCCCGGTCGCCCGGCCCGACGTCGTCGAAACCACCGCGCTGGGCGCTGCCGGCCTCGCCGGGCTCGCGGCCGGCGTGTGGCGGCGCCCCGAAGAGTTCCTTGCCGGACGTGAGTTCCGGCGCTTCACCCCCGGGCCGCACGCGGCCGCGGTGCGCGCGCGGCACCCCGAGTGGCGTCGGGCGGTCGCCGCCACGCTGCAGTGGGCGGCCGCGGAACCGCGGCGGCGGCCGTGAAGCCGATCATCGCCGTCGTGGGCGGAAGCACCTGCTCGCCTGACGAGACCGTCGCCGCCGCGATGGTGGGGCGGCTGCTTTCGGAGGCCGGGGCGGTGATCCTGTGCGGCGGGCTGGGCGGGGTCATGGAGGCCGTCGCGAAGGGGGCCCAAGCGGGGGTGGGCGGCGTGACCGTCGGGATCCTCCCCGGCTCGGATCCGGCGGCGGCGAATTCGTACATCGACGTGCCGCTCGCCACAGGGATGGGCGAGATGCGCAACGCCCTGATCGTGCGGGGGGCGCAGGCCGTGATCGCCATCGGCGGCGGCGTGGGGACACTGTCGGAGATCGCGCTGGCTTTGCGAATCGGAACGCCTGTCGTGGGGCTGCACGATTCCTTCGAAGGCAAGGTGGACATCCCGCGGGTCAAGAGCCCCGCCGAGGCGGTGCGCTGGGCGTTGGAGCGGGCGCGACCGCCTTCATGACCGCTTCATCGAACGGGGGGGTATATTGACGGCATGAAAGCGGGAACGAAGTTCGCCATCGGGGCGGCGCTCATCGTCGGCTCGGTCGGCTGGCTGATGGCTTCGGGCATCAAGGAAACGGGGCAGTACTTCCTGACGCCGAGCGAGCTGTCGCGCAAAATCGCCACGGACCCTTCCTTCTATAATGTGGGGATGAAGGTGGGCGCGCACGTCGTGCCGGGGAGCGTGGTGCGCGAAGTGGCGACGCAAACGCTCACCTTCCGGGTCACCGACGGCTCGGCGATCTATCCCGTCACCTTCCACGGCCTGCCGCCCGACACGTTCACCGACAGCGTCGAGGTCGTCGTCGAGGGACGTCTCCAGTCGGATGGCGTCATTCATGCGACCAACGTTCTCGCCAAGTGCGGGTCGCGCTACGAAGCGGTGCCCAAGGCCTAGCCGATGACGCTGCTCGGCGGCAGCGCCCTGTGGCTCGCATTCCTGCTGGGGGTGTGGGGGGCGATCGCGGGGTTCGCGGGCGGCAGGACGGGACGGCCCGACCTGCAGCGCAGCGCCCGTCACGCCGTGTTTGCGATGTGTGCCGCGCTGCTCACCGCGGTGTTCTCGCTCGAGTGGGCGCTCTTCCATCACGACTTCAACGTCGAGTACGTGGCGGCCTACACCAGCCGCAACCTCCCCACGTTCTACACCTGGTCGGCGCTGTACGCGGGGCAGAAGGGGAGCCTGCTCTTCTGGGCGACGGTGCTGACGGTGTTCGGATCGCTGGCCCAGATCCTCACGGCCGGCCGCCACCGCGTGTACCTGCCCTACGTGGCGGCCGTCACGGCGGTCGTGGCCGCGTTCTTCGTGAGCGTGATGCTGTTCGCCGCGAACCCGTTCGAGCGTCTGGCGTACACGCCGCTGGACGGGCGGGGGATGAATCCGCAGCTGCAAAACCCGGGGATGGTCTTTCACCCCCCGATGCTGTACCTCGGCTACATCTCCATTACCATCCCGTTCGCGTTCGCGATGGCGGCGCTCATCTCCAAGCGGCTCGACGCCGACTGGCTCGTCGCCATCCGCAAATGGACGCTGCTCTCCTGGCTGTTCCTGTCGGTCGGCATCTGCCTGGGGATGTGGTGGGCGTACGTCGAGCTGGGCTGGGGCGGCTACTGGGCGTGGGACCCGGTGGAGAACGCCTCGCTACTCCCCTGGCTCACGATGACGGCGTTCCTGCATTCGGTAATGATCCAGGAAAAGCGCGGGATGCTGAAGAAGTGGAACCTGGGGCTGATCATCGGCTCGTGGCTGCTCAGCATCCTCGGCACGTTCATCACCCGCTCGGGCGTGATCTCCTCGGTGCACTCGTTCACGCAGTCGGGCGTCGGGTACTTCTTCCTCGCGTTCCTGGTGATCGCCGGCGTCACGAGCTTCACGCTGTACGCGAAGCGCCTGCCGCTGCTCGAAGCCGACACCCACCTCGAGTCGATGGTGAGCCGCGAAGCGAGCTTCCTGTTCAACAACCTGCTGTTCGTCGGGATCGCGTTCTCGGTGCTCTTCGGGACGCTGTTCCCGATCCTCTCCGAGGCGGTGCGCGGCACCAAGGTGACCGTGGGCCCCCCGTTCTTCAACTTGGTGAACATTCCCCTCGGGCTCGCCCTGTTGCTGCTCACGGGGATCGGGCCGCTCATCGCATGGCGCCGCGCGTCGCTGCCCAACCTGAAGCGCCAATTCGCCGTGCCGTCCACCGCCTTCGGCTTCACGCTACTCATTCTGCTCGTCGTTGGGGTGCGCGACATCGGCGCGCTGCTGGCGATCGCGTGCGGCGGTTTCGTCGCCGGCACCATCGCGCAGGAGTTCTGGCGCGGCACGACCGCGCGGCACCGCCAGTACGGCGAGGCATGGCCGCTCGCGCTGGCGCGGCTGGTGGGCCGCAACCGCCGCCGCTACGGCGGCTACATCGTCCACGCCGGCATCGTGATGCTGTTCTTCGCGTTCGCCGGCATGGCGTTCAAGACCGAGACCGAAGCGACACTGCGGCCCGGCGAGTCGGCGACGATCAAAAGCCCCTACGGGTGGACCTACACCTTCACGCACCTCGGCATCTCGCAGTACGACGCCTTGAACCGCCTCGTCACCGCGGGGACGGTGGAGGTGCGCCGCGACGGCAAGCGCCTCGGCCTGCTCACGACGGAGAAGCGGCAGCACGTGGACGCGCTGGGTCGCTCGACGTTCGAGCCCTCGACGGAGGTCGGCATCCGCAGCGATCTGCGCGAGGACCTCTACGTGGTGCTGGGCGGGGTGGTGAACGGCAGCGAGCAGGCGGTCTACCGATTCACGATCAACCCGCTGGTGTGGTGGGTATGGTACGGCGGGATGGTCGTGGCGCTCGGCGGCCTCGTCGTGATGTGGCCCGGAGGCGGCGCGCCCGCGGTCAAGCGTGCGCAGGCGGGGTACGTGGTCAAACTGGTCGAGAAGGCATGACGGCGTCGGACGGTCGGACGGTCGGACAGTCGGACTGGACGAGGCGCCAGTTCCTGGCCGGGGTGGTCGGGTTGTTGGCCTTCCAGTCCGTCAGTCCGACCGTCAGTCAGTCCGACAGTTTGCCCGGCGCCGGGCCCAGCGGCAAACTCGGCGACCCGCAGCGCGCCGGGCGGCCCCTGGAGCCGGTGACGGCCCGGGACAACCTGGCCGCGATCCAGGCGATCGAGAAGCGGCTCAAGTGCACCTGCGGCTGCAACCTCGACATCTACACCTGCCGCACGACGGACTTCACCTGCTCGGTGAGCCCGGCGCTGCACCGCCAGGTGCTCGCGCGGTACGATGCGGGACAGTCGGGTGAGCAGATCGTCGCCGCGTTCGTCGCCGAGCACGGCCCGGCGATCCTCATGGCGCCGCCGCGGCGCGGCTTCAACCTCGTCGCGTATTTTTTGCCCACCGTCGTCGTCGTCATCGCCGGCGTCCTGCTCACATTCGCCTTGCGGCGCTGGACGCGTCTCGCCGCGGACCGCCCAGCGACGGCGCCCGCTGGCGGGACTCCCGCCTCTCCTGCCGAACTCGAGCGCCTGCGCCACGAACTCGAACAGATCGACGCGTGAATCCGACTGTCACCCCGAGCGGTAGCGAGGGGGACGCGTGAACCCGCTCCTCGAGCTGACCCTGGCGGTGCTGCTCGCGACCGGGGCGGTGTACTTCGTGCTGCGGCCCATCTTTCGAGTCACCCCGAGCGGTAGCGAGGGGGGCGAGGGGGAGGGGGACGACAGCGAGGAGGACCAGAGTCCCCGGGCCGTGGCGTTGCGCGCGCTCAAAGAGATCGAGTTCGATCGTGCGACCGGCAAGCTCTCGGACGCGGACTATGACGCGCTGAAGAAGCAGTACACGGGGATGGCCCTCGATGCCCTGCGAGAGGCGGGCCCTTCGCATGCCTTCCCGCATCCCGTATCCCCCATCCCTCATCCCGCCTGCCCCATCCACGGTCCCAGTTCGGAGATCGGGGCGCGGTTCTGCCCCGAATGCGGCCGCCGGCTCTCCGCGGCGCACGGCTTCTGCGCCCGCTGCGGCGCGGCGCTCGAGTCCGGCGCGCACTACTGCAACGCCTGCGGCGCACGCGTCGCCGCCTGACCTCGGGCCGGGTGACGCGGGTCACGCCCGCACTCTTGATTTTTGGAGCCTCCTCCCCTATCAGTCTCCGACCCTCAACCAGGAGTGGCACGGTGAGCCGGATCACCCTGCAGGTATTCGTTGCGGTGACGGCCGCGGCGCTCGTCGTCGCTCCCGCGTCCGCGCAGCGGCGCGGGCGGGCCAGCGCAGCCGCCGTGGAACGGCCCAGCTATGGCGCTCACCTGGGATACAACTTCGACGCCAGCGACCTACTGCTCGGCGCGCAGCTCACATACCCGATTACGCCGCGGCTCGCGCTCTATCCCACCTTCGACTACTACTTCCAGAGCGGCGGGAGTCTCTGGGCGCTGAACGGGGACGTGAAGTTCCACCCGCCGACACGGGCGGGCTATTTCTACCTCGGCGGCGGGCTCAACATCATGCACGCCAGCGCGGGCGGAGTTAGTAACACGGACACGAACCTCAACCTGCTCGTGGGACTCGAAGGGCGGCGCTGGCGTAACCCTGTGCCGTATGGGGAGGCGAAGCTCATCGTCGGCAATGGCAGTGCGTTCCAGATCGTGGGCGGGCTGAGCTGGCATTAAATCAGAACTCGAACTGCTCCATCCGCTTCAGACCGACCTTCAGCGGGATCGCCGTCGCCGCCGCGCATACTAGGGCGGCGACGGCGAACCAGCCGATCATCCGCGCATCGATCACCACCGGCCGCCCCTCGTAGACCGCACGTACGTACGTATATACGGCCTGTGACAGCGCGAGAATGACCGCGCCGAGCAGCGCGACCGTTGTCATCATGAAGACGAGTCCGCCGAACGACGTCGGAATCTGCGCCGCGTTCTCGGTCTCGAACTGCGGGTACAGCGCGCCGTAGCCCAGCGCCAGCGCCGAGATCGCGAACGTCAGGGCGCAGATCGTCCCCAGGCTCACCACCATCATGAACGAGGAGACCTCGAGCAACACATTCGTGATGCCGGTGAGCAGCAGCGCCAGCACCAGCAACGGCACCGTCCCCACCCAGTACTTCGACCACAGCAGCGCCTTGAGATCGAGCGGGCTGGAGCGCAGCAACCACATCTGTCGCCCCTCGAGCGATACCGCCGGGAAAATGAACCGCGCCGCGATCGACGCGAGCACGAAGCCGGCGAGGCCCAGATTCAGGAACGACACCAGGTTGACGTAGAAGAACCCCACCGGCTCGCCGCGATGCAGCGGCAGCGCCTTGATGTTGAAGACGTACACCACCACCAGCACCGCCAACAGAATCAGCTGGCTCCACTGGGTCGTGTCCCGGAAGAACAGCTTGATGTCCTTGAGCACGAACTCCCGCTTGGCGACGGGCAGCGGCCTGAGCAGCGAGCCGACCGTCCACCGCCACAGCGTCCCGCGCACGAACCGCTCGGCTCCCTCCTGCGCCTTGGTGAAGCCCGTGGCGAACAGCCCGCGATGCAGCAGCGCGCCGAACGTCACGAACGCCGCCGCCGTCGTCCACAGGAGCAGCAGCGGCAGCGGGTCCACGGACCCGCGCAGGAAGCTCATGATCGACTTGGTCGCCCACTCGCTCGGCAGGAACGGGGAGGTCGGCGTCCGCAGCACCGTGATGAAGTCGAGCAGGTTGCGGAACCCTTCGGGCCGCGCCAGCTGCTCGGGCCGGATCAGGCGGAAAACGAGGATCACGCCGCCCGCGGCGCCCAGCGCGATGATCGACAACAGGTCGCGCGTACGCCGGGCCGGGAAGACGTTGACGAGGATCAGCGTCACCGCCGCCCCCATGACCGCGGGCAAGAGCAGCATCGGCGCGATGGTGAGCACGGCGTAGGGAATGAACAGCAAGCCGCCACGGTAGCTCACGCCGAAGGCCGTGAGAATCGGGACGATCATCAGCGCCACCATCCACGAGGAGTGGATGACCGTCTCCCAGAGCTTCGCCAGGTACAGCCGCAGCCAGTCCACCGGCGCGGAGACCAGGAGGTCCAGGTCCTTGGCGAGGAAGAAGCTCGACAGCGCCGTGATGACGTTGGACAAGATGAGGATCGAGACGAACGCCAGCAGCACCAGCCCCAGGAGCTTCGCGGCGAGCAGCGGGCCCAGCTCTTCGACGCCGCGGAAGTACTTGAGGATCCGGAACAGGACGCCGTACACCCCCAGCCAGAACAGCCCGCCGACGGTCACGAGAATCGTGATCCGCCTCCAGCCACCACGCTCGCGCGCCTCGCGCAGCCGCTGCCGCGCCGTGCGCCACTTCGGTTGCAGCACGTGCCACAGCGAAGGCTGGACGGTCGTCGCGGTCACCGGCCCAGCACCTCCGCCAGCTCGCGCGCGTGCGCGCCGCCCGTGAGCTTCAAGAACAGCTCCTCGAGGCTCGCGTCGCCGGCCTGGTGCTGGCGTTTCAAGTCCGCGACCGTGCCGTCGGCGACGATCTTGCCGTGCTGGATGATCGCGATGCGGTCGCACATCGCCTCCGCCACTTCCAGCGTGTGCGTGCTCATCAGCACCGTGCCGCCCTTGCCGACGAACTGGCGGAAGATGTCCTTGAGCAACCGCGCCGCCTTGGGGTCGAGCCCTACCATCGGCTCGTCCACCACGATCACCTCGGGCCGGTGGATCAACGCGCTCGAGATGATCAGCTTCTGGCGCATGCCGTGGCTGTACGCCTCCACCAGCTCGTCCTTCCAGCTCGTCAACTCGAACACTTCGAGCAGCTCGGCGATGCGGCGGTCGATCGCCTCGCCCTCCTGGCCGTACAGCCCGGCGACGAACCGCAGGAACTCCGCCCCCGTCAGCTTGTCATAGACGAACGGCCGGTCGGGGATGAAGCCGAGCCGCATTTTCGCCGCGAGCGGCACCTTGTGGACGTCGTCGCCGCCGATCAGCACGCGGCCGTCGGTGGGCCGCAGGATCCCCGCGATCATTCGCAGCGTGGTCGTCTTGCCCGCGCCGTTGGGGCCTAGGAAGCCGTGCAGGACGCCGCGGGGCACCTGCATCGAGATGTCGTCCACCGCGACGAAGCTGCCGTAATGCTTGGTCAGGTTTTCCAGCCGGATCATAGAACCTCGAGCCTGAGCTTCCCGATGAGGCGCGTGAGTTCCATCTGACGCGCCAATCCCCCGATCACGAGCCGCAGGTGTCCGGCGTCCGCCGGGAGCTGGTCCAGCGTGGGATCAACCGCCACCCAGCCGCGCAGATACACCTCGGCCCAATCGTGGTAGTACAGCCGTCCGTCCACGAGCAGCAGCCCCGCGACGGGCCGCGCCGGGAGTCCCGCCGCGCGCGCCAACGCGATGAACAGCGTCGTGTGCTCCGTACAGTCGCCGCGTCGTCCCTCGAACACCGCGAGGGCACTCGGCAAGAGCGCCCCGGCCTCGTCGCGCACCGTCGTCGCGACCCAGTGGACGAGTGCCGTCGCCGTCGCGGTGGGATCGCGGCCGCGCCCGCGCAGCAGCCGAGCCTGCGCCTCGATCCGCGGGTTGGTGCTCTGCAAGAGCGGCTCCGGCCGCAGGTAGGCCGCGAGCGCGGTGTCCGCGGCCGGCAGGCGGTAGGCGGCTAGGAGCGCCGTGGGGCGGTCGGTTTGCACCGTGAGCGTGTCGCCCGTGAGACGCTGCCGCTCCGACGTCAGATCGATGCCGTGCACCGCCTCTCCCGTCAGCCGGACGCGGAGCGCGGCGGCCGCTCCGGATCGGTTCCGCACGCCGGCGGCGATCGCGGTGATCGGCACGATCCCGCCCCGATCCGGTTGCGCCGAGCTCCGCGCCACGCGTGCGGTGTCGCGGCGCCGGAAATTCTCGTACGCGAGCTCGAACGCCGTCCGGTCCAACGTTACCCCGGTCGGGCTCGTGGCGCGCACGATGTGTCCCTGCGCGTCCACCCACATGCTCGCCGCCAACCCTTCGCTGCGTTGGTCGAGACGGAACGCGCGCACCGTGTCGAAATGCACGGCCACCCACGCCATCGCGGTCGAGTCGTAGTCGGCGCTGTCGGGCACGACCAGCGTGGACTCGGCGGCGATGGTCACCGCCACGTCCCGCTCGGCCAGCAGCGCAGGATCGAAGATGCGCAGGGCGGAGGTCCGGCCGGTCTTGAGCTCACCGCCAAAGGCGAGGCGCAGTGGCAGCAGCGACGGCAGCACCACCGGCCGGGTGAACCGCGCCCACGTGAGCTGGGAATCCTCGCCGGTGGAGAGGATGAGGCGCAGGCTGCTGTCGCCGACCATCTCGCCGTGCGCGGTGAAGCGGCTGTCGTCGCCGTCCACCAGCGCGCTCATCTGCCGCAGGCGCAGCGCGCGATCGAGCAGCGCCTGGCTGCGCGCGGTGGTGCGGTGCAGCTTCCCCAGGGCGGGGACGTCCACGACCAGCACATCCTCGACCCGGACCGTGTCCTGGAGGGTGTCGATCGTCGTGGAGGCGAAGCCGATCTGCTGGGCCCCGACGGTGATGCGGTAGAATACCGCGCCGGGCGGGACGGCGAGCGCGGCTTCCGCGAGCCGCTGGCCGGTGGAGCGGAAGTAGGTGCGCTTGATGAGCCATCCCAGCGACAGGATCCACGCCGCCAGGATCGCCAGCGCCCAGCCGCGGCGGGTCACGACAGGCCGACCGCGCTGCGCTTCAGCGCCGCCTCGAACACCTCGCGGTCTTCCGGCGTCTCCACGACGAACGACACGTCGGCGGGGAAGGCCGCCTGCGTCAGGTGGACGCGCAGCACGGTCGTCATGATCTCCGCCGCGTCCTCGACCGCTAGATTGCCGGCGCCGATCCCCAGCGGCGGCGCCGTGACGCGGGCGAACTCCCATTCCTGGGCGCGCCGCAGCGCCGACATCCAGGCCTGGCGCACGCCTTCCTTCGACACCGGCTCGGTTTCGCTGCGGATCACGGCGTGGATTACAAATTCCGCGGGGAGGGCGCCGCCACCCGTGACGACCGCCGACCCGATGCCGAGCTCCTTGTGCACGTGCAGGCGGTCGACGAACCCGGGCCCGCCGACCGTTTCCAGGCGGCGGACGGCGGGGGTGGTCGCATCGAGCCGGCTGGTGACCGGGCGGACGACCGCATCCGAAGCCCGGAACGCGAGGTCGTCCACCACGACCTGAATCACCGGCCGGCGGCCTCCCGCGCTCGGCGGTACATGCGGGTCGCGTCGTCGGGGCGGCGCAGGCGGTCCAGCACGACGCCGAGGGCGTGCAGGGTGCGCGCGTGCTGGGGCTGCAGCTCCACCGCTCGCTCGAACGCCGTCAACGCGCCGGGGAGGTCGTCGAGCTTGTTCAGCGCTTCGCCGAGGTAGTACCACGTCATCCCCCGGCCGGGGTCGCGCTCGACGCAGCCGCGCAGCCGTCCCGCCGCTTCCCCCCACAGACCCTTGCGCGCCAGCACCACGCCAAGCGCGCACAGCGCGTCCACGTCGTTCGGCGTAACGCGCAGGATGTGCTCGAGGTCGTGTTGCGCCCCGACGAAGTTGCCCGCCCCAACGTGTAACCGGGCCCGCTGCAGCAGCAGCGTCGTGTCGCTCGGGTGCTCGTCGAGCGCGGCGTCCAACTCCGCGAGGGCGGCTTCGGGATCGTCGTCCCGTCGTGGCGGTGCCGGCGGCGGGGGCGGGGGGAGAGGCGGGGTGGCCGCCGGTGCCGCGTCGAGCGGCCGCGCCAGCGGCACGGGCGGTGGCAGCCGCTCGCGGGCGATCTCGGCGGGCGTCGCGAGCGCCGCCTCGTCGGTCAGCGATTCGGCTTCGGCGATCAAGTCCGCGGCGACACGCGCGCGGTCCGCGGCGGACTGCCAGCGGCGCTTGCGGTTCATCCGACCACCTCGCCGGCCAGCCACGCGAGGTACGGCTGCAGGCCGCGGCCCACCGCCAGTGCCAGCAGCTCCGGCACCTCGTACGGATGCCGCTCGCCCACCGCGGCGCAGAGCGCGTCCCACTTCCCGGCGTCTGTCTTGAGCAGCACAACGACCTCCGACTCTTCGGTCACCGCCCCTTCCCAACGGTAGATGGACACGCCGCCAGGGAGCAGGGTCCCGCAGGCGACGAGCCGCTCGTCGACCAGACGCCGGACGAACGCCCGGGCCTCGTCGGCGTCACCGAGGGTCGTCAGCACGACGAGCGGCTGTGGGGGCATGGGAGGGCTAACGTAGGGAAATGCCGGGGCTTGGGCAAGAGAAGGACGGGGAAAGTCGGGGGAGGACGGGGTAGGTAACCTCCTCCGACTTCCTCCGACCTCCCCCGTCATCCCCCGTCTTTCTCCGACCCGCACCGTTGACCGGGACGCCTCGCCGCGTCTAGCCTACAGGTCTATGCCGAGCGATTTGCTCGTCGTCCGCGGCGCCCGCGAGCACAACCTCAAGAACATCACGGTCGAGATTCCCCGGAACGCCCTCGCGGTGATCACGGGGTTGTCGGGATCGGGGAAGTCGTCGCTCGCCTTCGACACGATCTACGCCGAGGGCCAGCGTCGCTACGTCGAATCGTTGTCGGCGTACGCGCGCCAGTTCCTGGGGCTGATGGAGAAGCCCGACGTCGACGCGATCGAGGGGCTGTCGCCCGCGATCTCGATCGAGCAGAAGACCGCGGGTAGCAACCCGCGTTCGACGGTCGGCACGATCACCGAGGTCTACGACTACCTGCGCCTGCTGTGGGCGCGCGTCGGCACGCCGCACTGCCCCAACGACGGATCGCCGATCGAGCGCCAGAGCGCGTCGCAGATCACCGATCTCGTGCTGCAGTGGCCGGACGGCACGAGAATCGAGGTGCGCGCGCCGCTGGTGCGGGGCCGCAAGGGCGAATTCCGCGAGCTGTTCGAGAACGCGCGCAAGCAGGGATTCGTCCGCGTGCACATCGACGGGCAGACATACGACCTCGCGCAGGTCCCGAAGCTGAATCGCCGCCAGAACCACGACATCGCCGTGGTCGTGGACCGGCTCGTAGTGCGAGCGGCGGATCGTCGCCGCATCGCGGACTCGATCGAGACCGCCCTGAAGGCGGCCGAAGGCGTCGTCGAGGTGGTGGCGGGTCAGAAGTCGACCGTGTTCTCCGAGCGCTACGCGTGCCCCAAGTGCGGGCTGTCCCTCCCCGAGCTCGAGCCCCGCCAGTTCTCGTTCAATTCGCCGTTCGGCGCGTGCCCGGAGTGCTCGGGGCTGGGCACGCGGCGCGAGGTCAACGCCGATCTGGTGCTCGGCGACCCGAGCCTGTCCATCCTCGAGGGGGTGATCCTCCCGTGGGGGGAGCCGAGCGGGTATCTCCGCAAAGTCGTGCTCCCGACGCTGGCCAAGGTCTACAAGTTCGACCTCAACACGCCATGGAAAGATCTCCCCGCCGCGGTGAAGAAAGGCCTCCTCCACGGCGCGCCGGGCCGCACCTTCACCTACCAGTACGACAGCGAGCGCTGGCACGGCTCGTACGAGTCGAGCTGGAGCGGCGTGCTCAAGTACGTCGAGAAGCGCTACCGCGAGACCGCCTCGGACAGCGTGCGCGAGCAGCTCGAGGCGTACATGGTCGAGCAACCGTGCCCGACGTGCGGGGGCAAGCGCCTGCGCCCCGAGAGCCTCGCGGTGCTGGTCGGCGGCAAGAGCCTGGGCGACGTGGTGGACCTCGCGGTGACCAAGGCGCTGGCGTTCTTCGAGGGCCTGCCCCTGCGCGGCAACGGCCGGGGGGCGGGGCTCGACCCCGAGATCGCGGGGCCGATTCTCAAGGAAGTGAAAGACCGGTTGCGCTTCCTCAACAACGTGGGACTCGACTATCTGACGCTCGGCCGCGCCGCAGAGTCCCTGTCGGGCGGCGAGGCGCAGCGCATCCGGCTCGCGACCCAGATCGGCAGCCGCTTGGTCGGCGTGCTCTACATCCTCGACGAGCCCTCCATCGGCCTGCATCAGCGCGACAACGCCCGGCTGCTCGAGACGCTGCGCGAGCTGCGCGACCTCGGGAACACCGTGCTCGTCGTCGAGCACGACGAAGAGACGATCCGCGCCGCCGACCACGTGGTGGACCTGGGCCCGCGCGCCGGCCGCCACGGCGGCGAGGTCGTGGCGGCGGGCCCCCTCGCCGACGTGCTGCGCCACCCCGACTCGCTCACCGCCCGCTACCTGCGCGGGGAGCTGCGCATTCCGGTCCCGCCGCGGCGTCGCGTGCCCGACGGCGACCGCGTGCTGCGCGTGGTCGGCGCGCGCGAGCACAACCTGCGCGACCTCACCGTCGAGCTGCCGCTCGGCTTGTTCATCGCCGTCACGGGGGTGTCGGGGTCGGGGAAGTCTTCGCTCGTGAGCGACATCCTCTATCACGCCCTCGCCCGCCACTTCTTCCGGGCGAAGGTCGTGCCCGGGGCCCACGACCGCATCGAGGGCCTCGAGCGCATCGACAAAGTCATCGACATCGATCAAAGCCCGATCGGCCGCACGCCGCGCTCGAACCCGGCGACCTACACCGGGTTGTTCACCCCGATTCGCGAGCTCTTCACTTTCCTGCCGGAGTCCAAGATCCGCGGCTACGGACCGGGCCGGTTCTCCTTCAACGTGAAGGGCGGCCGCTGCGAGGCCTGCCAGGGGGACGGCCTCGTCAAGGTCGAGATGCACTTCCTGCCCGACGTCTACGTCCCCTGCGAAGTGTGCAAGGGGCGCCGCTACAACCGCGAGACGCTCGAGGTCCGATATAAAGGAAAGTCCATCGCGGACGTGCTCGACCTGAGCGTCGCCGACGCGCTGGAGTTTTTCGAGAGCCAGCCGCGCATCCGCGCGAAACTGGAGCTGCTCAACGACGTAGGGCTCGGGTACATCCATCTGGGTCAGTCGGCGACGACCCTGTCGGGCGGCGAAGCCCAGCGCGTCAAGCTCGCCACCGAGCTCGCCAAGCGGGACACCGGGCGCACCCTCTACATCCTCGACGAGCCGACCACCGGTCTCCATTTCGAGGACGTGCGGCTGTTGCTGGAGGTGCTGCACCGCCTCGTGGACAAGGGGAACACGGTGGTGGTGATCGAGCACAACCTCGACGTCGTGAAGACCGCGGACTGGGTGATCGACTTGGGGCCCGAGGGCGGAGAGGCGGGGGGCGAGGTGGTGGTAGCCGGTACGCCGGAGCAGGTGGCGCGCCACAAGTCCTCTCACACCGGCGCGTTTCTGCGCAAGACGCTGGCGGCGGGCGACTAGCGCCCTAACTTGGCCTTGGAGGGAGGCGCGTCGTGGACAAGCGCTGGGTGGGTGTGGTGGTCTTATTCTTCGTCTTCGGCGGAGGCTACTGGGTGCTCCGCCCGCTGGCCGCCGCGATTGCCAAGCGCATCGCCGGCGAACACCGGCCCCCGGCCCCCGATGTACAGGAACACGAGGCGATGGCCGCCGAGGTGGAGCAGCTCCGTCAGGACGTGACCGAGCTGCAGGAGCGCGTGGATTTTGCGGAGCGCCTGCTCGCCAGACAGCGCGACGTTCAGAAAATCGGGCCGGGGGAGTGAGCCGATGGATAATGACGTCGTAAAGCTCTTCGCTCTCTTCTTTGTCTTCGGCGGTGGCTTTTGGGTGCTGCGTCCCCTGGCCGCGGCGATCGCCAAGCGGATCGCCGGTGAGCATCGCCCGCCCCCGGTGACCGATCCGCAGGAGCGCGAGGCGCTGACCGCCGAGGTCCAGCAGCTTCGACAGGAGATGGTTGAATTGCAGGAGCGCATGGATTTCGCCGAGCGCTTGCTCGCCAAGGGGCGTGAGCAACGGCAGGGGCTGCCGTCATGATGCAGGGTCCGACACCTCTCCCCACTCCGCCGGGACTGGATCCCAACCTCCTCGTCGATCAGCTCGTCCCCCTGATCGGTGTCCTGGCCGTGCTGATCGTCGGAGCGATGGCGCTGCGCTGGCTGTTCCGGAGCCCGATCGGGGAAGCGATCGCGGAGGGCATCCGGCAGCGCCGGCGGCGGCGCTACGGCGCGGACCTGGGCGAGACCGGCGAGCACCGCGTGACGGGGCTCGAAACCGAGGTGCAGGCGTTGCGCGGGCAGCTCGCGGAGCTGGCCGAGCGCGTAGATTTCGCCGAGCGGTTGCTGGCGCGATCCCGGGAGCCGGAGCGGCTGCGGCCGCCGACGACGTAAGTCGAAGCGTGAAACGCCGTTGCCGCCGCGGGCGTAGGGGAGCGGACAACGCTTAGATTAGGTCCATCACTCCGAGAGGCCGTATGGGGATCTTTGACCGTCTCTCGACGCTCATCCGGTCGAACATCAGCGACCTGATCTCGCGCGCCGAGAACCCGGAAAAAATGCTGAACCAGCTGATCGTGGACATGCGCACCCAGCTGGCAAAAGCCAAGCAGCAGGTGGCGTCGGCGATCGCGGACGAGAAACGGCTCTCGGCTCAAGCGGAGCAGGAGAAGAAGCTCGCCGAAGACTGGGAGAAGCGCGCCGTGCTGGCCGTCCAGG
>WNFW01000115.1_pt1 | contig 47157 bp, 43 predicted proteins | sample 5400131 | NCBI WGS metagenome assembly WNFW01 (sample SAMN13153362, study PRJNA577476) | soil metagenome | isolation source: 20 cm soil or saprolite under grassland replicate 1 | place: USA:California | collected 2016-06-15
AAAGGGTAAACATAAAGGAGGCTCACCAGGCGTTCGGCGATCGCTTCTCTACGAACGCGTATGACGTATTCCGTGGAACATTGTGGGCAAATTGGTGGCTTCAGGAAACTCCTCCGTTCCTTTGACCGATTACTTAGGGTAAGATTGCATGGGCACGATAATCAAGCCTCAGCAAGATATGTTCCAACCGGCAATACAGCAGAAATAGTAGGCTTTAGAACAGCCTTCGCAGCCGCCGTCTGTTGCCGTAAATTGAAAATCCGGCGCTCTTTGAGCAATTACGTTTCCCATAGTATGTTATCTAGTGCCCGCTTATGAACAATCTCTGCGGCCCCTGCATCAAGATCACGTCTTGCATGGATACCTTAAATGCGCGGAATGTGGAGAAGCGAGGCACAAAAAGAATGGGGAATGGACGGATTAAAGGATAAGTACACCGGACTCCCGCAGTACGGAAGCCCGAAAAATTTTGCGGTCGCTTAGCTCGCGACCGCTTTCGGCGCTGAGATGATCTCGAGCATCTCTTCGTCCGTGGCGTATTTGTGCTCCCAAGTGTTGCGCTTTTTGGCTTCTTGTTTTTCCCCTGCTTCGAGCAGTGCGACGTCGTCTTTCGTGACGTATGACACTTTGTTCTCTTCGAGCTTATCGAGAACCGCTTCGATCTTTCGCTCGATGACTTCCGGCTCAAAACCTTCTTGAGACGTCAAATAGGCGTTGATGACTTTCATGCCCCGTTCCGCGTCTTGTTTGGCCACGCCGACAAGCCCGACGCTCGCGTTGCGCGACCAGCCGATCACGTAGATGCCTTCGAGAACTTGCTTGCTGGCTGGATCGTAGGGTTGATAGTGCGCGGGATTCGGATCGCCCGACAATTCCGCGGGATTGGTCACAAAGGCACCGCGAGCGTAGGGAAGCCCCAGGGACCCATCGACCTGATCGCCGATCGCGTAGATGACGCAATCGAGAGGGATTTGAGTACGCTGACCTGTGCCTTTGGGCGCGGTTCGACCGTTTTCAACGACGAGTTTATTTAATTCGACTTCTAAGCCGGCAACTTTTCCATCGCTGTTGCCAACCACTTTGGTAGGTGAGCACAGGTATCGGAAACGCAGTCTTTGGTTCGCCGGCGGAGTCGTCGATCCAACGAACTTGTCAATGATTTCATCGACGTTCTGCCCCGCCGTTTCAAGATCCGGCCTGATGCGCTCAATCTCTTTCCGCATATCGTCGTTGTCGAGGTACTTTTCGATGACTTCGAACTCGCTGTCATCGTAGGCCTTTTCCCTCGGACCGCGACGGGCAACGACCGTGACCTCAGCGATGTCTTTGTAGTTGAGCAGCCAGTTAGCAACGTCGACCATAACGTTCCCCATACCAATGATGGCGATTCTGCTGCCCAGCTCGAAATGGCGTTGACTGAACGGCGGCAGCTTGTTGTAGTGATAGACGACGTCTTTGGCGTGATAGACGCCGGTGAACTCTTCGCCCGGAAGACCGAGTTTCTTAGTGCCCTGCGCGCCCGCGGAAACGACAATCGCGCTGAACCCAATCTCCTGTAGATCCTTGAGTGTAAGAGATTTACCCTCTCCCACGGTCACATGCCCGAGGTAAGAAACCTTCGGATCCGCCAGAATGCGGTGGAATTGCTTGCGCAGTCCAGTCTTCATCTTTTCTTTGTCCAGGAATATCCCGTATTCGGCCAAGCCTCCTGGCTTGATGTCCCGATTGATCAGTAGCACTCGATGCCCAGCTTCGGTCAGTTTGCGCGTGCCATAAATGCCCGCTGGGCCGGCGCCGATGACGGCCACTAGATGTTGCTTGGACATATGCTTTGCCTCAATATGAATGTACTAAATTTCTCTCGCTGTTGAGAGAGCTACAACGAGCCGGGGAAGGAAAACAGGGAAGGCGATTTACTGAAGTTCCCTTTTGCCTTCGTACTCTAACTCTGTACCGCGAGAGTCTTTGTGGGTGAAAGAGACCAGCTCCCAGGAGCCATCTTCAAGAGGTCCCTTGAGAATATAGGAGTTCTCGTCGTCTCCTAATACGCGATAATAACATGCTTGCTCGCCGTACCACCGGTCCACCACTGCACCGACCTGAATAATTCGAGTGCCTAATAGAAACCGGGATGGGGTTTCTTGCCCTTTTGAATCGGCGAGAGATTCCACTTTGATCTTCATGCTAAACTCGCTTTGCCTGGGATTGGGGATAATATAGCGTAAATCCTATCAAATTCAAAGGAGCCTTAATGGTATCTGCCATACGACAACTCAAGCAGGACGTCATCAGTGCATGTAGAATTCTCTCCCAGCAAAAACTCGTCGAGGGATTTGGTCATGTCAGCGCGCGGATTCCCCATTCGGATTTCTTTTTGCTAACTCCAAGAATCGCCCTCGCGCTGGTTACGGAGAACGATCTGCTGACCATCAACCTCGCGGGAGAAATCGTTGACGGTCAGCGCCCCGTCCCGTCTGAAACGTGGCTTCATACGGCGATCATGAAAGCCAAACCCGAACTCCATGCGATCACCCGGATTCACGCGCGGGTTGCCAATATGTTCTCCGTGACCGACCGGATACTGGAGCCGGTGCATAATCATGGAAGTTTTTTTTCGGGAGGGGTCCCGGTCTTTAACACCCCCGACTTGATTTCCAACCGAAAATTGGGCGAGGCAGTCGTTGAAACCCTCGGCAACAAACCGGCCGTGTTACTCCGGGGCAACGGCCAAGTGACGGTTGGAAAATCCATTCCCGAGGCGGTGATGATGGCGATCTATCTCGAGGAGGCGGCCGAAATACTTTACGGCGCGCTGCAAATCGGCATGCCCATTCCGCTCACAGCCAGCGAATCCGCGGAGCGGCAATTGGAAGCGCTTCCCCGGGTGGACTTGGAGCGCGCCTGGAACTATTTTAAAAATCGAGCTTTGGGCAACCGGCCGATCCGACGACGGTGAGGTCGAGGATACGTTCCACTAAGCGAACAGAGAGAGCAGAGCGAAAAAAAGCACGGCATCCCGAAATGAGTGCCGTGCTTAACAGAACAGGAATATTTTACTTGCCGGCTACCTCGAAGTTGACCTTCGCGTCTTCCTTCGCTTTCACCGTGACTTTCTGAGTCGACTTGCCGAGCTTCTCGTGCCAGACCTCTACGGTGTAGTTCCCCGGCGGCACATCGGTCAACTTGAAGTTTCCGGAGTTGTCCGTCACCGCAAAATAGGGGGTCTCGGTCGCAACCAACCACCCCTCCATCCAGCCGTGCACGTCGCATTTTACTTGGATGGCCTCGGGCTTGTCGATCTTCTGTTCCATCGTTTTCTTGAACTTTGGCTGCGCCATGTTAAATGGAGTATTTATCTTGCTATAGGAATGGATGTTATGAAGAATCCCGTCCGGATTGACGATCTCAATCGCAGAACCGGCTGGGAAAGCCAGAACGTGGGGATGGTATTCGCAATCCTTCTGATCTAGGGTGACTTTTTTAGTCTCGAGCTTTTTCCCCTTTTTGATATCCGTAATCGTCACCACTGCATTTACCAGGTTGCCGTTATTAACCACCAGCGATTGGTCGGTCTTGGCGGTTTTCCCGCAAACTTCCTTGTCCTTGCTCACATCCAGCTTTTTCGGCGTCGGAGCGCTCCCTTTGAATTTAACCGTTCCCGAGATCGTCCCGCCGTCTTTTACATCACCGCCTTCATAGGCCGCCATGCCGCTTACCGGCAGCGCGATCAACGCAGCAGACAAAACCAGCGAGCTCAATTTATTCATAACCCCTCCTTAGAATCAAAATAGTCTTTAATTAATCGACGTTCAAGAACGGCCCGTTATTCACCGCTTGGCGACTTTCGTTTTAGTCGCGGGCGCCGGAGTGGGCGCGGATACCGTGCCGGCGCCTCGACCGAGGGTCATGATGTAATCGCGCAGAGCTTCAATCTGGAGATCTTCTTTCCCACCCAGGACATCATCCGGTCCGCCGGGATAAAACGACGGCATCTTCGTGCCCGGCTGAACCTTTTGCGGGTCGCGCAACCACTTGACAATCCACTGTGGACTCAACCGTTGCCGGGCCAGTGTTAGATCCGGCGCCCAGCCTTCCTCTGGTCCTTCCGGTTTCTTTTCGCCTTGCTGATGGCAGCTAAAACAATTGAAATAATCCTTCGAGACCAATTTACGGGCCGCCTCCAAATTCTCCTGCGGCACTTTGGCATCTTCAAAATGGGCGTAAGGGCTGTCAACTTTGGAAAGACCGTTGAAGAAAGCAACCAACATGTGATCATCCTGGTCGGAAAAGCCGAAGGTCGGCATTCTGAGCTTGAGCCAGGGGCGAATCGGAACAGGCGCCTTGAGAAAGCTGAACAGCCACGGAGACTGCACCTTCTCCCCTTCGCCGTTGAGAATGGGCGGCGCGAAAGTCGGACTCTCCTGATAGTATTTTCGGATAAAGCCGCCACGGCCTTCGATTTCATGACAGCCGATACAGTTGTATTGGTGCATGAGCCGTCGCCCGTCGGCGACCTGAATAGTCCTGGCGCCGTGATCCGCCAAATAACGGGTGGGAATCCTGCGATCGCGGAAGCCGGCGAGCACGACTCGCAACGCCTTGATATCTTCGTCGGCCAAGTCGAACTGTGGCATTATTTGCTCAACACGCTCCGTAGCGTAAGTTCGCGGGGTCTTAAGCTTATTGTAGGTCCAATCGTCCCACGTCTCTTTAATATCAGTATGGTTGCCGAAGAAAAGCTCTTCGAGTGTCTTAGCGCCAAAAGTAGTCAGCTCGACGCCGATGCGCGACTCCTTTTCCATTCCTGGAATATCGTGACAACCAAAACAACCATATTTGCGAACCAGGGATTCGCCGCGCGCGATGTTTTTGGGGTCTTGCAGCCGCCCGTCGATATTCGCGATAGGCTCCCGCTTGCTTCCCAAAGTGGAAAGATAAGCCGTGATCGCCAGCGCCTCCTGATCGCTCAGCCGCAGGCTCGGCATCCGGGTCTCGGCGTAATAGCCCCGCGGATTTTTGATCCAGTGATAGATCCACTGTGGACCCACCTTGGTGGCGATATTCTGGAGATTGGGAACCAGGTCCTTCGCCTGACCGAGCACCGTCGAAAACTCGCCTTCAGCGAAGCCATGGCAGCCCTTGCAACCGATATTCTCGGTTAGTTCTTTGCCCTGGGCGATCAGGCTCTTGTCGCCCTCTTTAAAGCCGGAAGGCAGCGGATGGTCCTGCAGCCATTTTTCTCCTTCCTGCTTTGAAACCGACCAGAGATACGAAGCGATCGCGACGGCTTCATCCTCTTTGAAAGCAAAATTCGGCATGCGCGTGCGCGGACGAAAACGATGCGGGTTTTCGATCCAGCCGACCATCCAGCTGGAGTCAACCTTGGCGCTGATCCGCCTTAAACTCGGACCGATTTTGGGAATATTTTCATATCCTTTGACGAGGTGACATCCGGTGCAGCCGATCTGCTCGAACAACCGTTGTCCCTGGGCGAGAAGCGCCGCATCCTTCAACGACTGGACGTCCAAGTGACAAGAGACGCAGCTGCTCTGAACCTTGGCGCCGCGTAACAGCGGCGTTTCCCAGTAGGGCACCTCTCCGTGGGCCTGCTTGACGCTATTCACGGCAGCTCCTTGCCCCTCGTGGCAAGCAGTGCAGCCGAATTTCTCCGGAGGATGGGCGTTATCCGCCAATAGCACTTCGCGGTTCGGGTGAGTGCGAAAGGGTTGCGGCTCTTTTTCAAAGCCTGGGCGGTTGATGCCAACGTGACAACTCTGGCAGCGGTCCACACGCGCAACCGGCTCATCGAAGTTGTTACGGTCGAACTCGGGCAACGTTATCTGTTTAATACTGGGGATTTTGTAGAATGAAATCAGCTTCAGCTCACTGATCTTGACCGTCGAGGACGCGTTTTCCATGACGCGGATCCACTTGTCTCGCTCCGCGGTCGCCTTCTTGAGCTGGTCTTCCAGCCCCTTGACGCTGCCGTTGAGCTTGTCTATCTGGTCTTTCAGTTGGTCGCGCTTCTGCCGCGCTGCTTCAAACTGCGGATCTAACTTCGACTTTTCTTTATTGAGCTCGTCAATTCTTGCCAAAGCCAGCCTTGGGTTGCCTCCCGTCTGAACGGCGTAGTCGCGATCGTACCAGGCCTCCTCCAGTTCGCTCTTGAAGAACTTGATTTCCTGATCCAGCTCCGCAAATCGAACCTTTGCCTGTGTTTCTTCTCGGGTTAAGCTCTCGAGCTTCTTCCGCGTCTCGCCTTTGGCCAGGCTGGTCTGTACCGCCGCGATTTTTTTTGTTAGCTCTTGATAGGCCGGCTCCGCCTGAAGCTTCTTGTCTTCTTCGTTATAGGCCACCTGAGCTTTTTGATAGTCGAGCCGGTAAAACCGCGCTTGAAACGCTTTCCAAGGCCGCCGGGTAATGTTGTCGTCCCAGAAGGACCAGAGGGTGAGGACCACCAGGATGACGCTGCCCAGCACAAAAATACTGCCGTAGGATTTTTTCTCTTCGCGCTCGTCTATGCCCCTAACCGCCATCCGTGCCTCTCAAGTTATTTTGTTCTCCAGCGCTCGGCCCAAAGAAAAGACCCCGACACCGATCAACGTCAGTACGATCTCCTCCGCCATTGTCGCATGCTGCACGATCCCGACATAGATGGCGTAACCCACGTCAGCAACGCCGATCGCTTCGAAGATCTTGGCTACGTAGAACATCAGATGTTAAGCCAGGGCGTGACCATGATGTATTTCACGTTGAAAGCCAGGCGCAGGAACATCTTCACGGGAAGAGCCACCATCGTTACGAAGAGGAAAGCAGTGATCGCAAAGCGCACCGGTCCCCAACGTTCCATGAACTCCCTTCCCTTGATTCGGATCACCCACCAGTGGAACAGACCGATGCCCGCGGCGAAATATGCTAAAATGCAAAACAGTCCGAACACAGCGGACCATTTATAATCGCGAAATCCCAGAAGATAGGGCAGATCTATGTTGGTCAACGCCACGACTTTGTGCGGATCCCACCGCTGCCACGGCCAGAACAAATTCCACCCGGGCCCCCGGAAAAAGGTTCCGATCATGATCATGCTGACCCACAGCACGTGGAAACCGAGAAAGAAAGTTAAGATCTCGTACTTCCTGTCTTTGAAACAATAATAGCCACTTCCTTTGGGATTGATATCGATAAAAGGGATCACCATGAGACCGACGATAATGAGGCTGGGCATCACGACGCCCGCGTTCCACGGATCGAAATAGACGAGCATCTCCTGCAACCCGAGAAAGTACCAGGGTGCTTTCGACGGATTGGGAGTGCGCGTCGGGTTCGCCGGCTCTTCCAGAGGCGCGTCGATCAACAGCGCCCAGAGAATCAGAACGATCATAACGAACATCGCGCAGAGAAACTCGTTTCGCACGAGATTGGGCCAGGTGTGGATTTTGTCGTCGACTACTACGGGTTTTTTCTTTTCTTGAGCGATTTCAGCCATAAAGCCTCTATCCCATTTTTCGATTTTGGATTTTCGAAAAACTGTTGATCCTTTGAAACCTCTTTAGCCGTTTGTTTAGAGCGATGGTCCCGAAAAGCCGTCTCTGCGAATGCGCCAGAAGTGCACGGTCATGAGAACGCTGGCTACTATCGGGATGAAGATACAGTGGAGAATATAAAACCGCAGGAGAGTGTGCGGCCCGATCTCCCCTCCGCCAAACAGAAAGGCCCTAGCATCGTAGATAGGGTTGGCGCCGACAAACTCGGCAAAGGGGCCCTCGTTTCCGAGCAGAGGAGTCGCGCGCGCCATATTGGAGCCGACGGTCACGGCCCAAATGGAAAGCTGATCCCAAGGCAAAAGGTATCCCGTAAAGCTCAAAAGCAAGGTCAGCACGAGCAGCAGAACACCGACGACCCAGTTGAATTCCCGCGGCGGTTTGTAAGAGCCGGTAAGAAAGACACGGAACATGTGCAGCCACACGAAGACGATCATGGCATGAGCAGACCAACGATGCATATTTCGCATCAGCATGCCGAACGGCATGTCGAATTCCAGATATTTCATATCGGCGTAGGCGTACTCGGAGACTGGGCGGTAATAAAACATCAAGTAGATGCCGGTGACCACCGTAACCAAAAACATGAGAAAGGTGAGTCCGCCCATGCACCAGGTAAAGCGCATCCTCACGCCGTGCCGCCGCACCTTGGCCGGATGTAAATGGAGGAACACGTTGGCCGTGACCATGAGCACGCGATTTCGTGGAGTGTCCTCGTAGCCGTGACGGAAGATCGCCTTCCAGACGTGGCTCTCAACAATATCCCGCTTAATCTCTTCCCACTTCTTTGAGCTCATAGGGTATTTCCCATCACACTTTCAGGATGCTCGCTGGAAATTGCTCGTCAGGTTCGACGCCCGCCTGCATTTTGTAGACAGTTTTTTTATCCACGACCAACTGTCCGTCTTCACCCACGTCGACCTTAAATCGATCCATGGGCCTGGGCGCGGGACCTTCGAAATTAAGCCCGCTCTTGTAATAACCGCTGCCATGACAAGGACACTTGAACTTTTCCTCGGCGGCCAGCCACCGCGGGGTGCAGCCCAGATGCGTGCATTTGGCAAAGATAGCGTAGATGCCTTCCTTTTCGCGCACGATCCAAACTCGCTGGTCTTGCTTGTATTTCTCGCTCACCTCGCCGATTGCGTAGTCGTTAGCGGACCCGGCTTTAAAGGTTGACGGCGGCTGAAACAAGACCCTGGGAAACGCGGAACGGACAAAGCCAGCCAGGGTTCCGAGGCTGAAAATACCGAAACCACCCCAACCAAGCCGAGTAAAAAAATCTCTGCGCGACCAGATACCGGGTTTTTGCTTTTCTTTTTCCGCCATAAACCTTTACCTTTTAAACCAGCTGATGAGTGCTCCCCAAGCCACGAAGATAAATCCACCTAACATCAGAAACAAACCCACCGGTCCAACAATGAATGATAAGCCGGCGCCCAAACAAAATATTAAAACTCCTGTTCCCAGTGGATTGAATGGAGCTGGAGTCGATCCTCCTCTGCTTTCTTCACCCTCGGCCTTGTGGATCAGTTCCTCGCGGATAAGGGCAAACGCCAACTCTTTGAGATCTTCCCGTCGCTCCGAGTCGGCGCGCTGAATCAGACGGCCAATCTCTTGAGCTAGTCTCTCGATCTCTTGCTCACGCTCTTGAGGCGTTACATGGGGAGTATCGGATGCCACTAAGATTAGGTTTGTTGATTATTATAGAAAAATTTCTTTGTCAACCATTTCGCCGACGATGAATCATCCTCTGCGCAGCAAAACCACCGCCGTCGCGGCCATTCCTTCGCCCTTGCCTAACCAACCGAGCTTTTCCGTTGTGGTTGCCTTGATGCTGATCTTGTGTTCGGCAGTTTTGAGCTGCTCCGCCACGCTCTTTCTCATGGCCGAATAGTATGGCGCCAGTTTCGGCTGTTGAGCAACGACCGTCACATCCGCATTCACCAGCGTGAAACGTTTTCGCCGCATCAGACGCAAGGTGGCTTGCAGCAGCTTCGTGCTGGAAATGTTTTCGTAGCGCGGATCACTATCCGGAAAATGCGTCCCGATGTCCCCCTCAGTCATGGCACCGAGAAGGGCATTGATGAGCGCGTGCAGCAGCACATCGGCGTCCGAATGGCCCATCAGCCCTACCCGGTGAGAGATTTCGATTCCGCCGAGAATCAGTTTTCGTCCCCGGCGGAATCGGTGAACATCAAATCCATGTCCGATACGAAACTCTCGGGCCATATTCTAAGATCTCATATCAGCTCGAAGCTGGTCGATATCTTTCCCACGAACTGCAAAGCCATCCAGGCTCAACCGCGCTGCTTCGTGAGCACGATTACGCGGCCATAATCACTCCATACGAAACAACAATCAATAACGGCCACGTCCGTGGACGTTTCAAGACCATGGAATCGAATCTTTTGTCTCAATCATGACGGCTGGTATTGCCGCTATCTGTGGGCTATACTTTAGTGCAAGGGAAAATAATGTGGGCGCGCGTTTTGTTCTTCTCTTCTTCGTTAGGTCTCGTGGGACTTCCGCTTTATACCGTTCTTTCAGGACAGGCTCCGTTGGGCAGGGATTATCGCACCGCTGACCGCTCCAGCGCGGGCATCGCGCCGCTCGCGGAGACCACACCCGAAGCGGTGGTGCAAGTCTACGCGGCGCGAGCCCTCAATTGGCGCGGCATTTTCGGGGTCCACACCTGGATCGCCACCAAGCCCGAGAATGCCAAGGAGTATACGGTACATCAAGTGATCGGTTGGCGCCGGTACCGCAACTTGCCGGTGCTGGCTTCGGCTCCCGGAATTCCCGACGGCCGATGGTTCGGCAATGAACCGGAGCTTCTCGCCGAGCTGCGCGGTGAGGCGGCGGCCAAAGCCATTCCAAAGATCACGGACGCCGTCGCGACGTATCCTTATCCGAATGATTACCGACTATGGCCCGGCCCCAACAGCAACACTTTTATGGCCTACGTCGGACGGCAGGTCCCGGAGCTTGAATTGGATTTACCGGTGACAGCCATAGGCAAAGACTATCCGATCAATGGATCCGTCATTGATCGAGCTCCCAGCGGCACCGGTTATCAATTATCGATGCTCGGCCTGCTCGGGCTGACCTTGGCGCGTGACGAAGGCCTCGAACTGAACCTGCTCGGTTTAAGCTTTGGCATCGACTTTTCAAAACCGGCAATCAAACTTCCTTTCATCGGCCGGCTCGGGTTGGCTGCGGACTGAGCTACGGATTTTGTTTCGCCGAAGCCTTGGCGATGAATTTTGTTGAACTGGTTTTGCTACTTAACGATGGGCCAGTAACGTCCTTTCCTTTTCATCACCGCGAGCGAGACGCCGTACAGCTCTTCCAAGACGTTCCGCTTCAATACATCGGGGGTATTTCCAGCATGCAGCACTTTCCCCTCTTTCAGCACGAGCGTGTTGCGGAACAACGGCAGAATCTCTTCGACATGATGGGTGACAAAAATGAGCGAGGGTATCTTTTTCTGCTTGCCGACGGATTGGAGAGTCGCGAGGAAATTCTCCCGCGCGCCCGGATCCATCCCCGCGCAAGGCTCATCGAGAATGATAAGATAAGGTTTGGTCATCCGCGCGCGAGCGATCAGAACCTTCTGTTGTTCTCCTTGCGACAAGACCCCGAATTCTTGATCGCGCAAGGTACCAGAGCGCATCTGCGCTAAATATCTCTCGGCTAGGCGATAGTCTTGCCGAGTCGCTTCGCCACCAAACCCTTCAACATAGCCGATCTGAGCGAATTTTCCCGAGACAACGGTTCTCAGGACTCTCTCGCGAGAGGGAATCTCTGCCGGCAGCGTCGAGGTCACCCACCCGATGCTTTTGCGAAGTTCGGGTAAATGAATCAGGATTTTGCCTTTTCTGTAGACCTCCCCGCCCGCGTTCGGCCAGAGATAACCACAGGCGAGCCTGAGCAGGGTCGTCTTCCCGGAACCGTTGGGGCCTAGGATCGCCCAGTGCTCGCCTTGCTGGACGGTCCAGTTGATGGAGTGAAGGATCTTTCTTCTGGCAGCGACGTAAGAGACGCTGCGAAGCTCAAACGCGGGAACTTTTTTCATGATCGGGAGCCGTCACGCGGTTGCTGGTTTCGCATTAGATACATAAAAACTGCATCGATGGAAGAATGAGAGAGCAATGATGAGCAAACCGGAATTCGGCTGAGCGAACGGAGAGAAACTTTCGTTCGGTGAATTTAAGCCGATCCAGCCTTCACGAGATCGAGAATTTTCTGTCGCCGGAGATCGATGACGGCCACCTGATCGGTGCGCTCGCAGCCGACGAAGGCGCACGCGCCGTCGGGATCAAAAGCCAGATGAGCCGGAGCTCCGCCCACCTGCAAGCGAGCCTTTGATTCGCGCGTGCGGGCATCGATCACACAGACGCTCGACTCCCCTGTGTTGGAAACCACCATCCACTGACTGTCAGGACTGATGGCGAAAAAGTGTGGATAAATTCCGACGGGAATGCGCGCGATGACGCTATGATCTTTCGTATCCCAGACCGTCACGTCATCCGAAGCAAAGTTGGCCACGTAACCGTAGCGGCCGTCCGGGCTGACCAAGGGCAGGTGCGCGGCTACGCCCGCGGAAATTGTCGTCATGACTTCGTGATTTGATGTATCGACGACCGTGACGTCGTCAGAGAGTGTGTTCGCAACGTACGCGAAACGACTTTCCGGGTCGAAGGCGATGTGGCCGGGGCCGAAACCGACTTTGATTTCGCCGACAACTGACTGGCTGCGCGCGTCGATGACGCTCACCGTGTGCGAGCCTGAATTCGGCTGGTACGCCCAACGGTTATCCGGCGATACGGCGATGTCGTGCGGCGCCGCACCGACGGCGATTGTCGCTTTTAGCGCACCTGCGGCATCGAGTACCGTTACTGTCCTATCGGGTCCGCTTGGCAAGTAGACGGCATTGCCGTCGGGCGCCACGCAAGGAAGCAAAGGCCGCTTTCCGGTCGGAACCGTCGCCATCACCCGATCACTCACCGTATCGATGATCGTCACGTCATCCGAGCCGCTGTTCGCGACATAAAGCCTCCGACCGTCATGCGAAAGTTCTAGATGCGAGGGATCATCTCCGACCGGAATGTGCTTGAGAACCTTCCGCGTCGATCCGTCGAGAACGGCTACCCGGTTCCCGGTCGTATTCGTGTAAACACGACCGTCGCGATGGCTTGCCACTGAGTGAGCCCCGCGAAGCCCAAGTCGCGGTGTCGAATCATCAGGTCGGAGAACTAACCACGTCGCTTCACCTTCACGCTCTAGTGCGACCCGGTATCCCCGCTCCAGCATGGAAATGTATTGCCGGACAGGGCGTTCTTCGACTTGAGCCCGCACTACGGAGCCCCTGCCGCGAAGCGCAACATACTGTTCCTTCAGGCAATCGACCTGCTGATCAGGTTTCCGCCCACGCAAGTCGAGGTGTAGGGTTTGCGCAGCCATGAGAATCCAAATTTGGAGTGCTGGAGTAATGGGTCTTTAAGAATCCAACACTCCAACACTCCAATATTCCGATAGTTCGGTACTCCATCACTCCATTTTTCCGTTACTGTTTGAAGCGCGTGAAAACCTGTGTCGCATTCTTGTGAAAAATTTGCTCTTTTTGTTCGCTGTTCAGCCAAGAGATGCTTTCGATCTGCGGCCGCACGTCGTCGTACCATCGCCCCGTTCGAGGATCGGTCTTCGAGCCGGCGCCGGGGCGCTCTGTGCCGAACAGGCAGCGGTCCGGACCGACGACTTTGAACAGCAGTTCAAGCGACTCCACATTGTAGAGCGCCGTGTCGAAATAGAGCTGGCGCAGCCGCTGGTCGAAATTTTCCGTGTCGTTAGGTCCGCGCAGCTGCGAGCGCCACCTGCCCACTTGGTACGGCACCGAGCCGCCGCCGTGGGAGATGATCAACTTGAGCTTGGGAAAGTCCTCGAACACTTTCGAATCCACCAGCGAGAGGATCGCGATGCTTTCCTCAGTAATGAAATGGCCGTGGAACGATTCGCGGGGATTTTTGCAGCTCGCGCCGTGCACCAAGCCAGGGACGTCCATTTGAACCATCTTTTCATAGAGCGGGTACCAGTATTCGTCGCCCATCGCCGGCGTCTGGCCGTCGCCTTCGCCGGGATCCGGGTTGACCATGATGCCGACGAAACCCAGCTCGTCAACGCAACGATCTAGCTCGTCGAAGGTATTCTTCACATCTGCGCCGCCGCATTGCGGCAGGCCGCCGATGGCGCGAAATTTTTTTGGTTCCACCTTCACTTGTAAAGCCAATGCGTCGTTGACTGCTTCGCAATACCAATGAACGATCTTCTCCGGCTTCGCCGAGTGCATCATCGTGTAGGGCCGGGGCGAGATAAAAGCGTAGTCGGTGCCGACCTCATCCAAGACTTCGGAATGTTTGTGGCCGCGCCACTTGGCCTTCTGAATGCTCTCTTCAGTCACGACGGTCCCTGCCGGCCGATGGAACCCCGCGCTATTGATCAAACCAGCCTGAAAATTCTGCAGTTCATTACCGGCAACGATATGGTTGTGAACGTCAATAATCATGGTCCGATCCTTTCGCTTTGAGAACTGATGGAAGCTATAAGAAACCGGTACCTGTCTGTCAAGCCGGAGGCGAACGGAACGATGGAGTATTGGAGTGTTGGAGTAATGGCTTTGGTATTTTCAACACTCCATCACTCCATTACTCCATTTCATACCCTGGTTACCTTCTGCGGCGGACGCAGCATGAGACTTAGAAAAGCCGACGTGATCAATGCACAGCCAAAAATGGCGAAAGAGAGACCGTAGCCGTGAGTAAGGTCAAAAAGAAATCCAAAGAAAGGCGGTCCCGCGGCGGCGAGTGCCTGCGAGATTAACAAACCCAAACCACGCACTCTGCCTAGGGAGCGGCGACCGAAATAGTTCGCCCAGAGAATCTCAGGTAGAACCATGTTGCCACCCAGACCGATGCCATACAGAAAAAATCCCGCATAGAGACAGAAAAGATTTTCCGTCGAAATGGCCAGTCCCAAACCCACGGCTTGAATGACGAATCTCAGCATGGCAGCGACGCGGACTTCGATGCGCTCGGCGAGAAGTCCCCACGCCAAGGGTGAAGCGAGCTGCATGGAAGCGATGACGCTCATCACGGTGGCAGCGATCATCGGAGGATGGCCGAGGTCGGTAACGTAAGAGAAGACGTGCAGATTCAGCCCCGTGACACCGACACTGGCAATACCGAAAGTAATCACCAACAACCAAAACGCCTGTGTGCGCATCGCTTCCCCGCGCGCCCAAACTAGGTCTTGATCTATAATCGCCTCAGGCGAGGTCTTTTGTTGATTCGCGGTCACGCTATCGAACCGGATCGGGTCCTGAGATCCATCCGGGAAAAAGCCCATGTCCTCCGGCGAGCGCCTGATGAACAAAAGAGCCGGCCCAACCGCGAGAACTAAAGTCACGAGCCCGAAAACCGACCACGTTGGACGCCAGCCGAGCCAGACCATGAGCGACGCCGCAAAGAGGGGCATACAGACTTTCGCGAACCCGACCCCCATGCTCGAGAGGGCGAGGGCGCGACCGCGCCGGCGCAAAAACCACTGCGCGATGACAATGTTCACCACCATGGAACCCATCATCGAGTCGCCCAGAGTCACGAAGGTCAAGCGAACGAATGCAAATTGCGTGAAAGTCTCAACGTGGCCGAGCAAGAAATAGCCCACCGCAACGACCATGGTGCCGATGGCGATCAACCAGCGGCCGCCGTAACGATCGACGAGCGTTCCCACGAGAGGAGCGACACATGCGCCGATGATTGCCTCGCCGGAGCGGAGCAAGGAAAAAACGCCGCGTGAGATGCTGAGATCCGCCGTGAGAGGTTTAAGGAAAATGCTAAGGGTACTGGCGAGGGCAAATGAGGAAGCGATATTGGCAAGAAATCCTACGCCGACGATGGTCCAGCCGTAAAAAAATTTCCGGCTGCTCGGGCTGGCTGCTTGATCCACCGTCGTCACAGGTATGAATTAGCAGGGATTCGTCGTTTCATGCAATGTAATTACGGCGATGAGATGATATGAGAAAAAATGAAAACAGAATGCCCGATGTCGGTTTGAAGGACAAAAAGATCTCTTGCCCACGTTACCCTCGGCTGCCTGCCCGTCCTAGAACCGCTTCGCGAGCTCATGATATACAGGCGGCAGCATGGACAACGACCAATTTGCCGAGCTCTCCGCCTGGATCACCCAGGCCGGGTTGGCAGGTCACAGCGAATCAGCAATCCTTGCCGGTTTTTGTGAGCGCGAAGTGGCTCGCGGTCTGCCGCTGGCCCGCGCGCTCGTGCTCATCGACACCTTGCACCCGATTTACGAAGGCCGCGCCTTCCGCTGGACGCGCGCACAAAAGGAAACGACCCTCACCGAATACGGCCGAAGCGACGACGATTTGAGCCGGTGGCAACGCAGCCCCTTCTACCGGCTCGAGGAGTCCGGCGAGCCGCTGCTCCGGCGTCACTTGACCGCCGAGACGGAGCCCGAGTTCTCCATCTTTGCCGATCTGCGCGCCGACGGGATGACCGATTACGTGGCGATTGCCAACCGGTTCACCGGCGATGAGATCATCGGCCGCATGGACTGCGTATATTCCTCCTGGGCGACCGACGCCTCCCATGGCTTCGACGATGACGATGTCGCCGATCTATGCCGGCTGACGCCGTTTCTTGCGCTCGCGGTGAAGTCCGCGTCGTTGGCGCGCATTGCCGGAACGTTGGTCGAGACCTACCTCGGCCGCGATCCCGGCCGGCGAGTTCTGCAAGGCCGCATTGCGCGTGGCGTCGCCGAGCGGATCGAAGCGGTCCTGTGGTTCAGCGACCTCCGCGGCTACACCCGGATCAGCGACACGGCGAGTCCGGGAGACATTATTCCCCTGCTCAACCACTACGCCGACGCAATTATCTCTGCCATTCATGAGCAAGGCGGAGACGTCCTCAAATTGATGGGTGACGGCCTGCTCGCCATCTTCACGGCGGAGGATCGCGGCCGCGCCTGCGATGCGGCGCTCACCGCCGCTCTCGCGGCTCGCCGAAGCGTAACCTTAGTGAACCAGCGCCGGACTGCCAAGGGTCTTCCCATCACCGACATGTATCTCGGTCTTCACATCGGTGAAGTGTTCTATGGCAACATCGGCAGCAAGGACCGGCTCGATTTCACAGTGGTCGGTCCGGCGGTCAATGAAGTGAGCCGGATCGCCGCACTGTGCCGCTCCGTCGAGCAGCCGCTGCTCGTCTCTTCTACCTTCGCCTCCGCGCTCGGCGAAGCGAGAAGCCGCCTCGTCTCGGTTGGACGTTACGCGCTTCGCGGCGTCGGACGCGCGCAAGATTTATTCACACTCGAATAGGTCGGAGCACGGCGGATGGGAAGTGTAGCTAGGCGAACGCCGTTATTCCATCCGATCGCTACGTCAAATCAAAAAATGAAAGCAATTCAAATTGGATGAACATGCGAAGCGGCCCCGCTTTATTCTCGATCGATGAACGTAGGTGTGGGCGAAGGAGAATAAAACATTCAAGTCTTCGAATCTTGCTGGAGATTCTTGCAGTTGCAGTCTTGCCGTCGATGTCGTTGCGGAAGAGACAATCTGTCGAGGCAGGCTTTACGACGTAACCGTGGACAACTCGCGCGTTCCGGAAGTCGAGTCGAAAAAGTCTTGCCGTCTGCTTATTCAAACCGAAACGACGCGTCCGTGCCGGTGACGGCGCCCTTGAGCGATAAATTATTCAGCGTGCCTTTGAATTTGAGGTCCTTGATGGTGTAGACACCGTCAAACCGCAGCGCTTTCGGCAAAGCCTTTCTGAGCTGAGGCATGGCGTTGTTGACCTTTCCCAGATCGAGGGCATCAGCGCGGATGTCGCCATCGAGGGGGACGTCGCGATAGTCGCGATTTCCTGCGATAGGGCCGACCCGGCTCTTGAACTTCAGGTTGTGTTTGGCGGCCATGACCGCAGCCTCCAGCTGAATGTCAAAGGGCTCGTCCCATTCGAAGTCATTCACTTCCAGGTTGATCAGCGTCGCCGTTAGCTCGCTGCCGTTCTTGAGGTCGCGATAACGCAGCGTGCCATCGGAAACATTCAACGACGCAACCAAAAATAGCTGGCTGTCTTGCTTCCTGTCAGATGCGTTTTTGCTAATATCCGCGCTCTCCCGGTCGCTTTTCTGATTGCGGGCGTTGCTCGCGAAGTTGTATTGGCCTCTGGCATCGCGAACGATGGTGATGACCGGCGACTCAAGGACCAGTCTTTTGAGCCGGAACTGGCCGATTAACAAGGGCAGAAGTCGAAGGTCTACTTGAAGATCCTTAGCGCGCAGAAAGGCGGCGGCGGAAAAGGCCGGATCGTCGGCCATGGCAAAATTTACCAAACGAGCGCCGACGGGCGTGAGGGTAACCTCGATCTTGTCCACGGTAATCTTGCGCCCCAGCGCCTGCTCCACCTGGCCGATCAGATAATCTTTATTGCGCCGAACCAGGAAGTTGACGTTCAACACCGTCAGAACCAGAACGCCACTCATGGCCAACACCACAGCGCCGATGATCCGTTTACGCATGTTACCTTTCCCGCAGATACCCGTCTCTTTCCAGCTGCTCCTGCTCCCACTGCTCTCGCTTCTGCCTTAACCGCTCCATCAGTCGCTCCTTCTCGCGTTGCCTTTCCAGTTTTCTCTGCCCCTGTCGCTCTTGCGTATCCTCTAATCTATCTCTCTCGCGTTCCGTTGGTTCGGATCGCGGCGCTTGACGCTCCACGTCGCGGCGCGGCGGAGGCAGTGGCAAAGGTGCCGGTTTGGCTCTCTCTCCGAACAACCAGTCTCTGACGGTGTCAAACAACCAATCTTTGGCTGCGTCCCAATAGGGCTCCAAGATAGAATCGCGCGGTCTTGCGTACGGGAAGCGGGCACCGCCGTCGATTAATCGCGCATCGAGAATGTGCTGAAAAAAATCTCCGACCAGAAGCACGGCGTTGTGCCCGCCCTCGCCCCAATAGGTACTGCGCATCATGACGCGCGAGTCGTTGAAGCCGACCCACGCCCCGGCGACGAGCCGCGGATGCATCAAGATAAACCAGCCGTCGGTATTTTTTTGCGTGGTGCCAGTTTTTCCCGCAACATCGGCGCGCACGCCGAACCGCGCTCGCACCGCTTGCCCGGTGCCTTGATCGACGGCGTCGCGCAGCATGTTGATCAAGTTGCCAACGGTCTTGTCGGACATGACGCGCTGATTTTCGGTGGCGAATCTGGCGAGCAGGTTGCCGTTCTTATCAGTGATGCGGGTGATAAAGATCGGCTGGCGGTATTCGCCGCCCGAAGCGATGGTGCTATAAGCGGAGACCATTTCCAACGGGGTCACCGGACTGGTGCCGAGCGCCAACGACGGCACCTCGTTGAGCTTGCTTTGGTCAACTCCCATTCGCCGCGCAAGCTCCGCGGTTTTTTTGGGGCCGACTTCCTGCATGACCTGCGCGGTGATCGTGTTTTTCGAATAGATGAGACCCTCGCGCGCGGTCATCGACTGGCCGGTCGGCGACGATAGATCGGAGGGGCGCCACACGGTGCCGTCCGGCAGAGGAATTTCCACGGCGCGATCGATGAAACGTTTGTCGGGCGACATCCCCTGCTCGAGCGCCGCGCCGTAAACAAACGGTTTAAACGTCGAACCCGGTTGCCGCCGGGCTTGCGCCACGTGATCGAACTGGTCGGTGTTGAAGTCGCTGCTACCGACCCATGCCTTTACCTGGCCGGTGACCGGATCTATCGCTACAAAACCCGCCTGTAGGCGTGTTTTGTCGGCGCGCAGCTTAACCATGAATTCCTTATTGCTCTTCAACTGCGCCAGCGCAGCTTCAGGCGCCGCGCCGGAATCGACCGCGCTGCGGTAAGCCGTGGATTCTCGAATAAAGACGTCGAGCAAGCCCGGCTTGGTTTTCCAAAAATAGGCGAACGGCTGCACGCGCCGGCGCTGATCGACGTATGTGCTTGGGCTCGACGATATCAATCGTTCGGAGCTCACTCCCCACTCAACGTCTGCGACCGCTTGCAAGGCCTCCATTTGGACGTGTACGGCTTGGTTGGCAACCGCCTGCAAACGTGAGTCGATGGTGGTGTGCACGATCAACCCGTCGGAATAAATGTTTTTGTCGTTACGGTCCGCCCAGTCGATCAGCCATTTACGAATGTGCGCGGCAAGATGCGGAGCGGGGCCGACTGGTTCCGGCTGGCGTTCGAAATTAAGACCTATCGGCCTGGTTTTTAGCCGATCGAAATCGGCCTGGTTTAACACGCCGCGCTTGACCATTTGCGACAGCACCACGTTGCGGCGTGCAAGCGCGCGCTCGGGATTGAGCACCGGGTTGTAGTAGCTAGTGCCTTTCAACATGGCGATCAAAGTTGCGCTTTCAATGACACTGAGTTGCTGCGCCCGCTTGTCGAAATAGGTGCGCGCAGCCATTTCGATACCGAAAGCGTTGTACAAAAACGGCATGGTGTTGAGGTACGTTTCTAATATCTCTTTTTTTGTATATGCGTATTCGATTTTGATCGCAGCGATCGTCTCCTTTATTTTCCGTGTGATCGTCCGCTTTCGGCCAATTTCCTCCGGATATAGGTTGCGCGCGAGTTGCTGGGTTAGAGTGGAACCGCCCTCCCGATCGCCGATCAAGGTGCGCAGGAGTCCCGTCGCGGTGCGCCGCAAATCGACGCCGAAGTGTTGGTAAAAGCGATGATCTTCCGTGGCGATCAGGGCATTGATCACATGCGGAGAGACTTGATTTAACCGGACCCACTCGCGGTTCATCGGCTTAAAAGTGGCCAGGCGCTTGCCGTCGGACGAAACCAGCACGCTGGGTTGATCGATTTTGGCTTTTCGTATATCGGAAATACTCGGCGTGAACGGTATCAAAATGACCGCGTACGCAGCCAACAGCGCTAGTCCAAGCGCACCTAACGCGGCCAGTCCCTTCGCGGCATAAAAAATCCTGACCCGCTTACTCAAGGTTGGATCGATTGCAGCTCTGAAGTAGCCCGCGAGCCGCCGGTACAAGCGCCTGACCCGTCCGGGAGGCCGTACGTTTTCAGCCACTATGGTTCCCTACGTTTTTGGCGACGCTGAAAAGGTCGCTAGAAGTGGATCGATGATCACCACGGCGCTTGAGACGGAGCAACTGCGCAGCATTTCGCGCAGCGTTTTGGGCCATCCTGCCGCATGCCGCCGCTCGCTGGCGATGTTTTTATATCTCAACTCTCGCAACCCTTCAAGAAAAGCACGCAGCAGGCTCGCTCGCAAACGAAGCGATCCGATGATCTAGAGAGCTTCTTCTCCTGTGGCAATCGGTAACGGCGAATAACCCGCAGTCGTAAGAGAATTGGCTGACTTGAAGCGTGAGATCACATCGTCTGCAAGAAAGCGAACCCTGGCCAATGGCATCCCGTCACGGACACGCGGCGTAATCTGTTTAGACGAATGGACTGTGAATAAGTTAATGACGACCGTGGTTCTACGGATAGGGAGGAGAAGTAGTGTGAGGATGACAGGGTCAGACTTTTTACGGACACCATAGACTTTCCAACCTACGGGTTTGAGGGCTCGGGAGTGCTCCCGGGTTCCTCAGTCACTTTCAGCTCGGACTTTTTCACTTCGATTAGCTTTTTGAGATTTTCGATTCTCTCTTGTCCGCTGGGGTGACTGCTCAAGAACGGAATCCTGACGCCGCTCGGGAGCTTGAGCATTTTTTCGTGGAGTCGCACCGTAGCTCCGGCATCGAATCCCGCAGCCGTCATGTACTCCACGCCGAACGCGTCGGCTTCCCGTTCGTCGTCGCGGCTGTAAGATGCTTCAATCAAATCGGCGCCGAACCCGCTGATATATCCCGCGCCGGGCACGCCCGCCATTCCCAATCCAACGCCGACCAGAGTTCCAGCAGCCTGAATGCCGTTGGCCCGTGTCTTCCTGGCATCGACGTGCCCCTTGGCCCAGTGCGCCGTCTCATGACCCAGCAATGCCGCAAATTCGTCCACATCGTCACCGACGAGTCTCGCCATGGCAGCGTTGATCGCGATGACGCGCCGCCCGTTCACCAGCGCGGCAAAGGCGTTGGGATCCTCTCCGTCCACGAGCAGCAGGTCCGCTTGAACCTTGGCCGCGCGAGTAATGCGCAGGTGCGACAGAAATACTTTCTGTATGGTCTGCTTATTAACGCTTAGAATAAGCCTCTCGCCGGGAGCCGTGAGCGCGATCGTCGGTTCAGGCGCCAAAACCAATTCGCGCACGTTCCAGTACAAATGAGAGCGCGCGGCGCAACCGGCGAGCAGGAACAGCAATAAGACAGGCAACCTGATTTGTTTCATAGCGAACGAAATCTAGCGCGCCATAGTCCAACAGAAACAGGCGGTCGTCAAGCGTAGCGGGAGAGGTAATTTTGCTGTAGCCTCTATTTCGTAAGTTTTCCCGAAAGGATCTCACATGAAAAGTTTTGTGTTCGTGTTGGCTGCCCTTTTGTTAACAACTAGAGCCTACGCTCAACCAACCGAGAAAGAACCAAGACCACCTTCAGTGACGGCCAGCGGCGAAGCCGTCATTACAGTCGAGCCTGATCAGGCAGAGATCGACATCGGCGTCGTAACTCAAGCAAAGAACGCACCGGACGCGGCGAGGGAAAACGCGGACAAGCTTTCGCGAGTTATGACCGAGGTTAAGAAAATTCTCGGCAAAAGCGACGAGATGAAGACCGCCAGCTACTCGCTGACTCCGAATTACCGCTATCCCCAAGGCGGCAAACCGGATCTCGTCGGCTACACGGCGACCAACGTATTGCGCATCAAAACCGTGACACTGAGCAATGTCGGCAAGTTGATTGACGCCGGGATGCAATCGGGTGCAAACACCATCAGTCGCCTCGCGTTCACGCTCAAAGACGAACAAAGCGCCCAACTGCAGGCGCTTCGCCTCGCGTCACAAAAAGCCAAAGTAAAGGCCGATGAAATTGCAACCGCGCTGGGCTTGAAGATTGTCCGGGTGCTCTCGGTCACCGAGGCCGAACGCGGAATTCGTCCGATTGTAATGGCTCAGCGAGGCGCGCAAATGGAAGCGCTGACTGCCGCGCCGACTCCCGTCGAGTCGGGTACCATCGAAGTTCGCTCGTCTGTGACGTTAACTGGTGAACTCGGCCCGAAGTAGTCACGGGCCGACTCGATCCAACACTCCGTTACTCCATCACTCCAACTCCTGCTCTCACATCTAATCGTACCTGCCCGGATCTTCATAGTAGTGACGGTAGTACCAGTCGGCGATCTCCCACCCGGTCGTCCGCCAGACGCCGTCGTGGGAACAGATATAATCCAAAGCCTTCTCCAAATATTTGATCCGGTAAGGAAGGCCGATGACAAAAGGATGAAGCGGAAGACACAGCACTCTGCCACCCGTCGCGCTGTCGCGATAGAGAGTATCGAAGTGGTCGCAAACCATCCGGTAATATTCCTCGGGTGTGTGGTTCTCGCGAATGAAAACACGGATATCGTTAACCCCCAGCTCGTACGGAACCACGATCATCCGGCCGCTCTTGACGCGCATCGGCACCGGCTGCTCGTCGCAGCCCCAGTCACAGACGTATTCGAACCCTTCGGCTGCCAGATGGTCCGGCGTGTTAAAGGTCTCACCCAATCCTGGACCGAGCCAGCCCTTCGGCGCCTTTCCCGTCGCCGAGGTAACGATCTGTTTGACCTTGCGAATGATGTCGAGTTCTTCTTCGACAGGATAATCGAGCATTGAAATGCTGTTCGTCATGCCGTGGCCCAGCCATTCCCATTCCCGCTTGTTGCCCTCCTCGATAATCGCCGGGTGATGCTGGCAGACTTCGGCGTTAAGGAGCACGCTGGCGCGTATGTTGAATTGTTCGAGCACGTCCATGATGCGAAAAACACCGACGCGCGAGCCGTAATCGCGCAGCGTGTAACCCGGCACGTCCGGCGCGTGATCGCTGCCGGAGCCGCGAATCGGCATGTCGAAGTGGAAAAATTCGATATTCGGCGCGACCCACAGGGCGATCCGCGCGTCCTTCGGCCAGGTGATTTTCTTTCGTCTAATGATGGGAACATAGTCGTATCGGCGATTTTGCATAGGCTCAGCTCCTCTCCGGCTGGTGGGGCCCCCCGAATTTCTTTATCCGGGGTCCAGTCATAGTTTCGTCTGGATTCCCGATAGAAGCATTCGGGAATGACACACTTTTAGAGACTGAGAATCGTTTTTACACCGCAAGCTGCGGGATTTGACCCAAAGAGACATTAAACAAGAAGCCCGGCTGGGAACACCAGCCGGGCTTGCTGCGTCAACACTCGGAGCTACGCAACTACTTGGCTGCAGCAAGAGCGGTGTCATAGTTGGGATGATCACCGATGCTGCTCACGTATTCTACATGTTTGAGTTTGTTGTCCGGCCCGACGACAAAGACTGCGCGCGCAAGCACGCGATCCAGCGGGCCGCCGGAGATCAAGACGCCATAGTTTTTGCCGAAAGAGGCGTCCCGGTGATCGCTCCCGGTGATAACCTTGTCGATATTCGCGGCGCCGCACCAGCGTTTCTGAGCGAACGGTAAATCCATACTAACGCAGACGATCTCAACGTTCGGCAGTTTACTCGCCTCCTCATTAAATCTTTTGGTCTCCAGGTCGCAGACGGGCGTGTCGAGTGAAGGAACGCTGGCAATAATGCGCGTCTTTCCGGCAGCGCTGGCCAACGTGTAATCGCTCATATCACTGCTCTTTTGAATCTTGAAGTCCGGCGCCGCCTGCCCGACCTTTACTTCGTTTCCTAACAGCGTCACCGGTTTGTCTTTAAACATGACTGTCGCCATATTGTTTCCTCCTAACTTTTGTATTTCGTCGAGGGAAGTTCTCAGACGTTTTTAGTCACTTAATGACGAACTATCAAGAGACGAGAGTAAAACTGACAAACCGTGTTATCGGAGATGGAATTTAGTCCGAAGCCGATCCCAGGAATCAAACCGAGCCAGGTTTTGCAACACCGTCGTCGTAGGCGGCAGAATGGGAAAGTCTTGTCGATAAGCTCGCGACATAACCTCTCCGGGCTTTATCCAAACGCTGTGTGTTACTTCTTCGGAACATGTCAGTGGCGTCTGATTCGCCGGTAGTATGGCCATATAGAAGCATGTGTCGAAGCGCATCGAATAGATTTCCGGCGTCACCCAATGGTCAAAGTAGACCGCCCGAGACAGGTCGCAAAAAAGATTCTCCAAATCAAGGAAGGAGCCAAAGTCCAATTCTTTTCTCACAACCGCTTGGCGTTTGAGTTCGATTCGCTTCCTCGTCGGCTCATCGAGTAGGTCAATGCTATGGGCAGATTCAGTCACGCAGAGAAGGACGCCAACTTCTTCAAAGAGTTCCCGGATGACGGCAACCCAATGACCCAGAGCGATTTCGTTGTCATGTCGGTGACCTAGTATTTTTCGAGCTTCATCGGCTGACAGCCCGTGGCATCTTTCAAGCACCCGCGGGGAGTAATCGGACTCATGGATGGTCCCTCCCGGAAAAACGTAAAATCCGCCGAGAAACCGCATCTGCGGCGGACGCCGAGTTAAAAGAATGTCGAAGCCGCCGTTTTCATTGGGACGAACCAGAACGACAGTGGAAGCATAACGAGCGCGAGCCATGATGAAAAGTGTGGCTCGTTAGACGGGAGAAAGCTAGAGAGCCAACAAAGACACGGAACGTCGCGGCCAATCCTTTTGCATTATTGATGAATGAACTACCCCGCAGCAAGCTGCGGGGTATGGAAAGATTTTGTGATCATTTTCCCCAAAGTTGTCACCACCGAATGATCTTATCGGGGGTACAGCCCGAGTTCGCCTGGATTCCCGCTAAAAGCATGCGGGAATGACGGACTTTGAGACTCGGAATCGCCATTACGCAGCAAGCTACGGGAAATTGACCCGAAGACATTGAAATATCCCCGGTAACTACTTTCTGCCGATCTCGCGCAACAGCTTTTCCCACTTACCGCTTTCCTTCTCGTACTGCTCCACGCTCATGCCCTGCTCGGCGTACCAGCGCTTGAAGTCGGGCTTGTTGACTGCGCTGTCCAGACCGAACTTGCCGAGGAGCTTCTGCCCTTCGGGGCTGAGAAGATAATCACAGAAGAGCAAAGCAGCATGCGGGTGGGGCGCGTTGGCCGGGAAAGCCACTCCGCCCGCATTGGTGGGCACGACATCCATCGGCACCCATTTGATCGGCGCGCCTTTCGAGATCGATACGCGCGAGTGGCTGAGAAAAACCGTGGGAGATGCTCCCACCTCGCCGGAAATAACCATGTCCAATATCGCCCGTCCGGAAACAGCGTGAAGGGTGACCTCCTGCGATTTTAGTTTCTGCACGAACTCGGCCCCTTTGGTGGCTAACATGGCGCCGATCACTCGACTGCCTGTGTCGCTGGTGGCAAATCCGATTTTGTCTTTTAGCTCGGGCCTGAGCAGGTCTGCGAATTTTTTTGGAGCGGCGCTCGGTGGGATCACGTTGGTGTTGTAGGCGAGTCCGATGTAGGACTCGCGATCGGTCGCCCAGTACACGAGGCCTTTCTCCGCCCTTTCTTTCACCTCGTCTGGGTATTGTGCCAGATAGGGTGAAAAGTATGTGGCCAGGAGTTTGTAATCCTGCATGACTTTGAGAATGGGAAACGTTGTCTCGATCGAATCGACCAGATAGCGTTTGGCCTGCGCTTCTTGAAGCACTCTGGAGATAAGAGCATCGCTGTCGCCGCGATAGACATCGGCTTTGATGCCCGGATATTTCACTTCGAAGGCCTTCGGTACCTCCAGGTTCGGGCCGCCCGTGAGCGACGTATACCACAGCACCTTGCCTTCTTTTTTTGCGCCCTCGTAGAGAACTTTCTCACGGTCCGGTTTGTTATACGTGGCCAGCTCGGCCACGGTCGCCGCTTTTCCCGTTTGGGGCAAAAGCAGCGACGGTCCGAGTAAAAGGATAAAAGCAAAGCCGGTGAGAACTCTCGCAAATTCGGTCCGCACCGGCGTTCTCAATGCGCTTCCATCGCTAAGTTATGGTAGTGGTGCGACTTGGAGACCGGTCCAATGCCTCGAATTATGGTTTGCCAATGATCTCCCTCATCGTTGCTGTAGAAAACATCGCCATCCGTGGTGCCGGCGAAGAGAGCGCAGCCGCCGTTCCAAACATCCATTGCCATACCTTCGATATTGGCACGAATGTGCTCCGGCAAACCCTCGCTCAAGATGTCCCAAGTCCTGCCGCCGTCTCGGCTGCGAGCGATGCGCGCGTCCGCCGTATGCAACGTTCTCCAGGTGCCCGGGCCCGTTTTGGCGCCGCCGACGAACAGTAGATTCGGATTTTTCGGATGCACGAAGAACGGATCCACGTAACCGATTCTAAAATCACGCGGTGTCATGCTTATCCAGCTCTGGCCGCCGTCCGTACTCACGCAAAAGCCGGCGGCGACTTCCGGTCCGCAGTTGGTGGTCGGCGCGGTGCCATAAACCTTGGTCGGATCGGAGGTCGGGATCAACACTCGATGAGCATCAGGATTCACGCCGGAAACGACTGACCAGGTTTTGCCGCCGTCCGTGCTTTTTAAAAAGCCGCCGACTTCCACGGCGACGTAGATGATGTTTGGATCATTGGGGTGAAAGGTAATGCTCTTGGCATGCGCCTGATGGGGCGGACCGGGAAAGGTCCACTTTTCAACTCCCGGAACCTGGCGCAAACCGGGAAGCTCAGTCCAGCTCTTGCCCAAATCATCGCTGTAAAACAGGTGTGCCGGCTGGGTGCCGGCATACACGCGTGGTCGCCCGCCGATCACCTGGCTGGCTAAAGAATAAATTTCGAGTTCGCCGATGCCCTGATCGCGCCGCTCCCAATTTTTGCCGAGATCCGCGCTGGCAAAGATTTCTGAGCTATAGGTGCCGGCAAAAAGGGTTTGGCTCGTCGGCTCAAAGATAATCGAACTGACGTGCTTCCCGGGAATCAGGGTTCCCTGATTCTCCCAAGAACCGTTTCGCTTGAAAAACGAGAAGATTCCATCGACGGTGCCGACAAGAATTTTATCCTTCGGCGACTCGCCAACCGTGACTGACTGCCCTCCGGGCGATAAACAGATAAACATGCTTGCCTCCTTTCTTTGTTCCGACGGTATCCAGACAACCAATTTTAAAACAGATCCCTAACTTCGGCGCTCACTCTATTAAGGTCTGGTTACGTCGTCAAGCCGTTCGAGAAGCAGCAGCCGACCTATCGCCGGTTCGATCCAGTCCGATCACGATAACCGCCTTTCGTGGAACATTTTGAAAGCCCGGTCGTCTAATTGTTCCAGATAAGGTCGCAAAGAAACCAATAAAAATGCAACCACGAGCAAACCCCGGAGAAACAAGCATCACCCATCACTCCATTGCTCCAGTACTCCATTCTCCCATTACCCGCCGACCCCTACTTTTGTTTTCGAACGATCCGCGCCACTACCAGATCGCCGTTCTGTCGTCCCTTCTGTTTTACGGCGTTGGCTGGCTCGAGTTCGACATCGCTTGGCCGCAAATCCTCATTTCCCTGGGAACCGCTTTAATCACCCAATACGTTTGTACTCGAATAAGGCGCCTGCCGTCCTTCGATCCGCGTAGCCCGCTCATTTCAGGGCTTTCGCTCTGTTTGCTGCTCCGCACGAACAGCCTCGCTCTCGCGTTTCTGACCGCCGCACTGGCCATCGCCAGCAAATTTCTTCTCAAGTACCATGAGAAACACATCTTCAACCCCACCAACTTCGGCATCATCGCTATGATGCTTTTAACCAATCAAGTTTGGGTTTCTCCCGCCCAGTGGGGAAGCAAACTCTACTTCGCCTTTCTCATCTCCTGCGCGGGCGGGATCGTCATCTACCGCGCCGCGCGCAGCGACGTCAGCTGCGCTTTCGTGATTTCCTACGCTGCTATTTTGTTTGGTCGAGCCCTCTGGCTCGGAGATCCCTGGGCCATTCCGATCAAGCAGCTGCAAAGCGGCGCCCTGCTGCTTTTCACCTTCTACATGATCTCCGATCCCAAAACGACGCCCGATTCCCGGGCCGGAAGAATTCTTTTTGCACTCCTCGTTGCGGCCGGCGCCGGCTATATCCAGTTCGGACTTTACCGAACCAATGGCTTGCTTTGGTCACTCGCCCTATTTTCTCTCCTGACACCGCTCATTGACCGCTTCTTGCCTGGAATGAAATACGAATGGAACGCTTCGTCATTGAAATTTGTAAAAGGAGAATTTTATGAGAAAGGCAATCTTGTTCCTCGCCCTATTCCCTGCCCTGTTAATCAAGTCTCAACCGGCCCATAGCTTCTGCGGCTTTTACGTCGCCAAGGCCGACACAAAAATCTTCAACAAGGCGTCACAGGTCGTATTGGTCCGTCAAGATGACAAGACGGTGATCACCATGGTCAACGATTTCAAGGGCGACCCCAAAGAGTTCGCCGTTGTCATTCCCGTGCCCACTCCTATCGAAAAAGGTCAGATTCACATCGGCGACAAGAAAATCGTCGATCACTTGGACGCCTATACGTCGCCGCGACTCGTCGAATATTACGATGGGAGCCCCTGCCGGTTGCAGGCGTTGCGTGAAGGCAGGGCAGCTGGTGGGTTAACCGCGCAGTCTTCCCTCGATGCGCTACGGGCCAGGGCCACAGCTCTGGGGGTTACGATTCAGGCCCAGTATACCGTCGGCGAATACGACATCGTCATTCTGTCGGCCAAGGAGGGTCAAGGACTGGAAACATGGCTGAAAGAAAATGGTTATCGTCTGCCCAAGGGAGCTTCCTCAGTTCTCGGCAGCTACGTAAAACAGAAAATGCATTTTTTTGTTGCCAAGGTGAACCTCCAAGAGCGATCGAAGCTCGGCTACAGCTCGCTCCGTCCCATTCAAGTGGCGTATGAATCGCCAAAGTTCATGTTGCCGCTAAGGCTCGGCACCCTCAACGGCGACGGTTACCAAGAACTTTTCATCTACACACTCACACCAAAGGGACGGGTCGAGCCCACCAACTATCGCTCTGTAAGGCTCCCGAGCGACATGGATTTGCCAATCTACATCAAAGACCGCTTCAAAGACTTTTATCGCGACATGTTCGATCGCCAGGTCAAAAAAGAAGATATGCGCGCAGTCTTCCTGGAATACGCTTGGGATATGAGCTGGTGCGATCCGTGCGCCGCCGATCCCCTATCGATGGAAGAACTGAGAAGCCTCGGTGTGTTCTGGCTAGACGAGCCTTCATCCGCGGGCCGACCTGTGATACGCGGCGCCAGGAATGCCTTCGCCACGCGCATGCATCTGCGCTATGACGGCCAGCATTTCCCTGAGGACCTGGTGTTGCAGGAAACCGCCGACCGCAACAACTTTCAGGCGCGCTATGTCCTTCGTCATCCATGGCAAGGAAATGACGAATGTCCGGCCACCGAAGAGTATCGGCGTGAAGTCGTGAGAAAACAGGAAAATGAAGCGCGACAACTGGCCCAGCTCACCGGTTGGAATATCAATGACGTTCGCGCGCAGATGAATCTCCGTGGGCCGAACTCTCAAGGCGACACCGAAAAAGCCTGGTGGCAAAAACTCTGGAATCGGTAACGCGCACTACAAAAAGCCCGCGCCGCCGGCATGATGTTTTCGCAGCGGAGATTTGTCTAAAAAATGCGTGCCAACTCGGAGGAAGCAAAGGGAAAGAGAACAGGGGTATTCATTGAAGCTCGATCACTCCCCGAGTATCTTCTTCATATGCTCAATGACCTCACGCGGCTGCGCAACGACTGATTTGGCGATGGCTTCGAGTTCCTCTCCCGTGTTCGGATCGGTCTCGAACTTTCTGTTTTTGACGTCTGCCAGAAAAGCCGGATCGCTCATGGTTTTTTGAAAAGCATCGCGGAGTATTTTTAGCCGATCGGCAGGAAGTCCCGGTGGCACGACGAACGGCCGTCCGAGGTCACCCGAGGCCAGCACCGTAGAGACCAAGGATCGGGTTCCCGCGGGTGTTTTATACTCGTTCATCAATTCATGAATGGTCGGCACGTCCGGCGCTCTCGGGTCGCGCTTGCGGCCGGTTTGCACCAGGACGCGAACGAGCTTATTCTTTCGCCAAGTGTTAAAAGGCTCGCGCGCAAAAAATGTCGGAATGCTGAGCGCGCGGCACACCACCTCGCCTCGCTCGAATGCCAAGTCCTGCTCGGCGCCTCCCTGGTAACCCATCACGACATTGAATTTGGCTCCCAATGCTTCTTCAAGGAGTTTGGGAATGAAGTGCCCGCTGGTTCCCGTGCCCGTGGCCGAGCATTTCGGCGGCTGCGACGCTTTGCGCACGTCCTCAATTGACTTATAGGGTGTGTCGCTTTTCATATACAGCAGCCACGGTGTATTCTCCGGCGACCCGATCCAACCAAACTTCGCCCAATCGAAATGCACTTCTTTCTTGCCGACGAGCTGATCGAGATATAACGAGGGTCCGATGGAACCCAAGGTCAATCCATCCGGCTTCGACACGTTGTAAACGTAGTTCGCCGCGATCATCGAGCCCGCCCCGGGCATATTTTGAACGATCATGCTCGGATTGCCGGGAATATGTTTTGCCATATGGGCCGCTACCAGCCGCGCCCATATGTCATAGCCGTCACCGGCTTGATAGCCGACGATGATCGTGATGGTTTTGCCTTGGTAATACGGAGTCTGAGCAACTGCGCTGCCAATGGCGAGCAAGAAGGAAGTTAGAGCAAGCAGAAGTTTTCTCACGTTATTCGAGTCTTTCAACTCAAAGTTCGCGCTACCAGCACTCGCGCCTCGGAGACACAAACTACTTTGCAGCCGGTGCTGGCTTCTTGCCGATAGCGGCTAGCAGCTCGCTGTAAGGAACCATTCTTCCATGCAACGGCAGGATCTGATCGACGTCAATATTCAAGCGCCGAACATTGGCCTCGAGAGCAACCGAGAACGGATTCGGAACTTTGGGTGGCTCCGCGCCCGCCGCGCCTGGAGTAAAGGCATCGGCTTCGACCAGAATTTTTTCCTTGCGCAAATAGGCCATGATGATCCCATCATGATGGGTGTTACCGCCGATCTGATAGAGCTCCACCGAGCGCGTGCCGTCGGTCAAAACCATATTGTCGCCCATGGTCTGGAAAACTGGCTTCTTTCCGGATCTCGCAAACTTATCAGGGCTATAATTATGCGAGTTGATCACCGCCTTTTCATAATAGGGCCGATTGACCTCATGCGTGACGATCGTGACGCCCTCCGCTGCGTAGGCACGAATGCCCCCGGAGTGGTCAAAATGATGGTGCGTGTTGACCAAGTACTTAATCGGCTTATTCGGTACGAGCTTTTTCACCTCGGCCATTACCGCCGTCGAACGGTGGTCGCTCTGCGGCCCTTCGACGACGATCAAATAATCCTTCATTTCAATCAGCGCGCTGTGATGCGAGCCGCCGGTGATGTACCAAATCCCGTCCGCCGCCTTTTCGGACTTAACCGGCACGGGATTAGTACGCACATTTTCCGGCACCTCGATATTTACCGGCGGATTTGCTCTGACGGCGGTAATCGTCAGATCCAAAGTCGGCAAACCATCTTGGTATTGAATAATCTTGCTAGGGAACTTGACGCCAGCGAAATCGCGGTAGGTACCGTAGTGTGTCACGACCTTCAAGTCGCCGGCGACAGGGTGGCCGTACCAAGACTCGACGCGTTCGAGCTGGTTCTGATCGTTCGCATAGGCGTTGACTTTTTGTTTGCCCTTTTCGACAAACGAAATGACTGTCATCTCGCGACCTTCAATTTTTTGTTTCGTCACCGTCGCATTATTCGCAAACGCGGCTCGCATGACCCCATGGGGAGAAGTCCAGACGTAATGCTGCCGTTCGTTGACTTCCCAGAATCTCGGTAGCCTGTCTTTGCCGACTTCGTTCCAAGCATAGTCGCCGCTGACTATTGTCACTGTTTGTTGCTCAGCTCCGATCGGCAGGGTCTCGGCCGGCATACGCACCATTTCATCGCGCATCGAGCCAGTCGTGAAATCGTAAACCCGCGTCAAACTTTTCACGAAGGACCTCGGCCAAGCGGCTGCCGGGCTGGTGCTCTGTCCGAGCGAGTACATCGTGCCGTTCCCGGTGAACTGAAACGTCTTGGTTGCCGATACCTCGAGCGCGTCGGCGATCTGCTGAAGCTCGGAATCGGCCGCTTCCGCTCTAAAATCACAGAGCACAATGAGTGCAAGCGCAATAACTAGCTTCTTCAACATAGTTCGCCTCCTAGTTTGCAATACAAGTCTGATTCTGCCTCCGTTTGGCGCGCAGACTACCCGATGAGCTTCGCCGCTGTCAATGCCGTTGAGGCTGGATGCCGTTCTGGAATACAGGCCAGTGAATCTGCGCTCTCCAGGGCCGGCTAGTCTTTGAAACGTCCGATCCAAATCACAAAAGCTTCTAGGAATTTTTTTACGTGCTGCCGCGTCGTCTCGTCCGTGAGCTTGGCCGAGGAGTCGAAGAGCGGCGTTGCAGAGGGAATTTTAATTTCCGGCTGAAGCATGACGTAAGTCTCGGTAAAGACAAAAGACTGGCGCAGCGCGTGTTGGGCGCGAATGGTTCCGCCCAGCCCCGGGGAGCAGCCCATGATGGCGGCAGGCTTTCGGTTCAACACGGAGTTGTTGCTTGGTCGCGAAGCCCAGTCAATCGCGTTTTTAAGGACCCCGGGCACGCCGTAATTGTACTCCGGCGTTGCAATGAGCATGGCATCCGCCTCGCGGATGGCGGTTTTAAACGCCGCCACGGGCTCCGGATCGCCTTTGGCCATGACGTCATCGTTGTAGGGCGGGATATCCCCGAGCCGATTGAACGTGGTAATTTCCATGCCCGCGGGCGCCAGCTCGATGGCCGCACGCAGAAGCCCTTTGTTAAATGACCCTTCTCTGAGACTCCCTGCGATTCCAATCACGCGAATACTCATACTTCCTCCAAAAATTTCTTCTCATCGATCGACGACACTCAAAGAGCCGATCAGGCGGTAAAGACACAGACGCCGTCAACGCGACAAAGCGAGCTAATGAAGGTAACCATCATTGCCGGAACTTTCTGATTCGGCGAGCGCCAGATTCTGGCGCACCGCTTCCAGATGCGGATGGATCTCAAGCGCTCTCCGAAAACAGATCGCCGCTTCACGGAACTGGCCCAGCGACATGTGACAGAGTCCTTGGCCCGAAGCCGCGCCGAAGTGATTGGGGTTGCGCGCCAGAGTTTCCTGGCAATCGGCGATGGAGTCCCCGAAGTGCCTCATCATGTAACGCACCGTCGCGCGCTTGTTCCAACCTTCGGCAAAGTCAGGAGCCCGCCCTACGACCCGGCTGAATAAGATCTCCGCCTCGGCAAGTTTTCGCTGTTGCATCACCTCCACTCCGGCGCGAAAGATCCCGTCCGCTTCCGAATCACCCGAACGGCACCAGAGGCTCCACAGCATCGCCTCCGCGGTGGCGGCAAGCTCCCGATCATTGCCTCTGAGCGCGTCCAGTGCTTCTTTTTCCGTCGTCGGATACATAAGCGTAAGTCCAAACTTCGATTCAGAGCTTAAACATCCACGCCGCGGTTTTCTTTGCCACCCGATCGAGCACTTCGTCATCGGAACGGCCGGAGCTTTTAAGCATGTGAAACGAGTGATCGCCACCGTCGATGACAAACAGTTCGACGCGCTTGCCGAGCCGAGCGCAGAGCGGTTTCAAGAGTTTGAGATCCGCTAACGTATCGCGCGAACCTTGCAGGAAAAGCATCGGGACTTTGACATCGAACAAATGCTGACCGCGGTCCGCCGACGACTTTCCCGCCGCGTGCAGCGGAAATCCGAAAAAGATCAGCCCGCGCACGCCGTCCAACGGTTCTCTGGCCGCAGCGAGCGACGTCATTCGTCCACCCATAGATTTGCCCGCGGCGAAAAGCGGCAAATCGTCGGCATACTTCCCGCCAGCGGAAACGGCGGCGCGGGCCGTTTCAGTCAGCACGAGCTCCGAGTCGGGCCTTTTGATGCCCTTTTCCATATAAGGAAACTGGTAGCGCAACGTTGCCACGCCGACAAGCGCGAGTGTTTCCGCGATCGCTTCCATGAATTTGTGGCGCATGCCTGCGCCCGCGCCGTGCGCCAGCACCAGCAAAGCATTGGCGTCCCTCGGACGGAGCAAAAGTCCGGAGACTTCGCCCACTTTGTCGTTCATCCGAAAGTGAATTTCCTTTGATTGGCTCACTGGACTAAAGTCTCCTGACAAGATCAGTTTTCTAGTGAAGCTCATCGCAACCGCATCACAATTGCCTACTATAAGATCTCGTAAAGCGCTAGCGGGGTTGCGTCGGATTCAGCGAAAATTTGTCGCGGCGACCTCCTGTGGTCGTCCGAAGGGGCAGGCACGGAGCCTGCCCCTTCATGACACGTTGTTGAAATCAACTCCCTGATACATTTTGCGCGAAAATAATTCAGGTCTGATTAATCGCCCAAACTCGATCTCGCCAGTCCGTCGTGCTAACTTACAGCTTCTTTGCAGTCCCGGCCCGGGCATCAACTCAGCGGGCACGCGCAAAAACCTCTGTCCACGATTACGACTCGATGGCCACTGTGAAATCCGACTCCATCTGGACGCCGACGTTCACGCTGCTCTGTCTGGCGCAGTTTCTCGGCTACGCGCAGCATTCCATACTCACGCCCGCCTTTCCGCTTTATGTGACGCAGCTTGGAGGATCGCCGTTCGTCGTGGGCTTGGTCCTCGGCTCCTTTGCCGTGACCAGTGTGATTGTCCGCCCGGTCATCGGTCACTGGGCCGATCGTTGGAGCGAAACCGGAGTGATGATCTCGGGCCTGCTCTTTTTGGGCGCCAGCCTGCTTCTCTGTTTCGTCCCCTTCGTCGAAGCGACGATGCTCGCCAACGGTCTTCGGGGCATCGGCTGGGCCGGACTCAACACCGGCGGCTATACACTATTAGCCCTAACCGCGCCTGAAGCGAGACGCGGCGAAGCTTCGGGTTATTATAGCGGAGCTCAGAGTAGCGCCACGGTTTTGTTTCCCGCTGTGGCCCTCTGGTTGATCTACGCCCCTTTTGGCGGATTTCGCGTCGTCTTCGCTTTAGCCATCGCCCTCGTTATCATTGGCGCGGCGGTCGGCGCAGGCATAGCACGGTACACACCCCACCCTGCCCGCCACCCACAGGTCGATGATTCAACTTCATGGTGGCGCGAGCTGTTCAATTTTCTGGAGCGCGACGTCTTGTTGCCCTCCGCCCTGCTCTTCTGTCTCAACCTCTCTCTTCCCGCTGTCACGAGCTTTATCGTCCTATACGCGGGCGAAATCGGCATAAATAACTTCGGCGCGTATTTCGTAGTGGCCGGAGCGACGAGCCTCCTCGCCCGCCCGCTGCTTGGCCGCGCGTCAGATAAAATCGGAAGGGGCCCCTCTCTGGCGGCGGGCTTTACATTGCAAATTGTAGCCTTGTTTCTGCTGGTCGCTGTCTCCAGCCTTTTTGGTATGCTTATTTCCGGCGCTCTCTACATGCTCGGCAATGCCATCGGCAGCTCGACGACTTTAGCGCTTGCCGTGGAAAGGGCCGACCCTCGAAGGCGTGGCAAAGCGATGGCCACGTTCTCGGTGGCGTATCCCCTGAGCTACGGCGTTGGTTCTCTCTTGACCGGCAGCGCGGTGGAAGTTGCCGGCTACATCGGTATGTTTCTCATCGTCGCGGCGCTGGAAGTGGCAGGACTCGGGCTCGCGCTCATCAACGGGCCGCGCTTGAAAGAAAATCATCATTGAACGGACAATGCTTGTCGGCCGAGCTGAGATGGGCTATGGGTTGCCTAAAGATCCCAGGGGGAGCGCGGATAGTTTCTCAATAAAGTTGCAAGCGCTGCCGAAGACAACGCAGATGTGAGGTGAAATCATGAATGCTGCGCGCCGGATCCTATGTATCATTGGATTACTGATCGGCCTGTTGTTTGGACCCGGTCAAGCGATCGCCCAAAAACAACTGACTAAGATGACCATAGGCTACAGCGCTTCAGGTGGCCAGTACATCAATCTCTTTACGGCGAAGGAACTGGGCATCTTCGAGAAGCACGGCATCGATGCGACTCTCAACCAAATCAACAGTAGCGCCCAGGTGGTAGCATCGCTCAGATCCGCGAGCGTCAATATCGCGACCGGACCCTGCGGCCCCGTCATTGACGCCATCGCCAAAGGCGTTACGGATTTCACTTTTTTCGGCGAGGCGATGCCGCACACGGTTTTGGAAGTCTGGGTGCAGCCGAGCATAAAAAGCGTCAGGGACCTTGCGGGGAAGACCATCAGCTCGACCAACCCGAATTCTCTGGGCGACCTCATGATCGGCGTTTGGCTCGGCAAGAACGGCATTAAGAAATCCGACGTCAATGTGGTTTATCTTGGCGGTCTCAGCAATCTTGTTTCGGCGATGAAGGCAGGCAAAACCGAAGCGACTCTCATCCTCCCGCCTCTGGGCGAGCAATTGATACCCTCGGGGCAGAAGAAACTCACCGATTTGCGAGATATCGCCTATTCCAATCAGTCGTGGATGGCAACGAAAAACTACGGAACGAAGAACCCAGACGCGATTCAACGATTCACTGCGGCCCTGATCGAAGCTATCGCCATTACCAAGCGTGACAAACAGAAAGTGCTGCCGGTATTGCCAAAATATACGGGAGTGACAAACGCCGAGTGGAACGAGTATGCCTACGAATTTTTTGCGCCGCTCCTGGAGAAAACGCCCAGGGTGACAACGGAAGTCATGAAGGCAACGCAGGATCTGTCCACCGTCGAACAGTCCAGGACACTGGATCTGAAACCCTACATCGATAACAGCTTCGTCGACAAGCTGGTGACCCAGGGTTTTATCGACTCACTTTATAAGTAACGTCATAAAATCACGCTTCGTCTATTGTGCCGATCGATATCTTTTCGATGCCCGGTATTTTCTTGTTCCCAGCATATTGATGAGCAAAAAAATCGTCACCCGCAACGTCAGCGTCATTTATCGCGGCAAGCACGATCGCGAACCGGTGCTTGCGTGTAACGGAATCGATTTGGAAGTCGAGGAAGGCGCGTTCGTCTCGATCGTCGGTCCGAGCGGCTGCGGCAAGACGACGATCCTCTACGCCATCGATGGATTGCTGTCCATCAACGGTGGTGAAATCCTCGTTAATGATAAACGCATTAAAGGTCCCGGCACCGATCGCGCCTTGGTTTTTCAGAGCGCATCGCTGCTGCCCTGGAGGACCGTATGGGGCAACATCACCTACGGCCTCAAGCTACACAATGGATTGGATCAGGAACGGCTGGCCAAGATACAAAGTCTCATCGATCTGGTCGGCTTAAGCGGCTTCGAGAAGCGTTATCCGTCGGAACTCTCCGGGGGAATGCAGCAACGAGCGAATTTAGCCAGGGCGCTCGCCGTCGACCCTGACATCTTGCTTCTCGACGAGCCCTTCGCCTCAGTGGATGCTCAAACCCGAGAGAAACTGCAGGTTGAACTGACGCAAATCTGGCAGCGAACGCAGAAGACGATGCTCTTTGTCACCCACGATATCGCGGAGGCGGTCTTTCTTTCCGATAAAGTCGTGGTCTTCAGCGCGCGGCCCGCACAGGTGAGAGAAACCATTAACATCGATATTCCGCGACCGCGCTCGCTGGAAACCAAGCTCAGCCCGTTGTTGCAAGGATACGTAAAGCGAGTTTGGAATTTGATTGACCTTCCCAGTTAACGCCGAGAGGTGTCTTATGGCATCGATCTCCACTCAATCAGGTCTAGCGAAAGAAATCCGCAACGCTGTCAACCTTCCGCCCATCCCATGGACCGAGCGCTATTTTAGTCTCCTGTGGGGCGTGATCGGAGTCTTGGGATGCTTGCTCCTGTGGCAGATCGGCGCCGCGACCGGGCTCCTCGACCCGCTCTTTGTGAGTTCTCCCGTTGAAGTCATGCGTACCGCCTTGAGCCTCATTCCGTCAAAAGAATTCGGCGTCCATTTTGTCTCGACGGCCCAATGCTTATTTCTCGGTTTGCTCATCGCCGTGATTGCCGGTGTGTCCTTCGGTCTGCCGCTGGGGTGGTTTGCTACTCTGCACGCGACCTTCGAGCCGGTCATCGCAGCCGTCTACGGTGTTCCGTATATCGCATTTTTACCGGTGATCATTATGTGGACGGGAATCGGCGTGACTTCCCGAGTCATCATCGTGGTCTGGTCCGCCGTCTTCCCATTGCTGATCAATGCCATCCAGGGAGCGCGCGAAGTCGACGACAACTACCTGCGCGTCGGCCGCAGCTTTTCGGCCAGCAACCTGCAATTGTTCTTCACCATCGCTCTGCCGTCATCGATTCCGTACATTCTAGCGGGCCTGCGCACCAGCATCGGCCGGGCCATTGTCGGCGTTGTGGTTGCCGAGTTTTTCATGTCCTCCAAAGGTCTCGGTTACTTCATCAATTTAAAGGCCAATAGCCTGGAGATGGCCCCGGCCTTTGTGGCGGTCGTGGTGCTGGCACTGTTTGGCATCGCTCTGGTGAGTTTAGTGACTTATATCGAGAACCGGTTCTGCAAGTGGTAAAAACTAAAATTGATTTGAGCTGACACTATGAACGACGTTCGTTTTGTCGATACGACTCTCCGCGATGGGCAACAGAGTCTCTGGGCTTATGGGATGAGGACGGGAATGATGCTTCCCGTCGCCGCCCAACTGGACCAGGCCGGCTTCGAGGCGATCGAGCTTGGCGGTCCGGTTGAATTGAACAAATGCGTGCGTGAGCTGCGCGAGAATCCCTGGGATCGTTACCGGCTTCTTGTCGCGCAAATCAGAAAAACTCCGCTTCGATTGATCCACGGCACGCGAAGCGGCTTCGCCATTTATCCGCACGCTGTGCACCAACTCTATGATCAATGCATCGCGGCTATCGGGCTAAAACAGGTTCGCATCTCGGATTCCTGGAACGATTCCGCAGATTGGCAATGGAGAGTGAAACAAGCGCGCAAGGCTGGGCTAGAGCCCATCATCAATCTCATCTACACGGTTTCCCCACGGCACACGGACGAATACTACGCCCAGAAGGCCCGCGAAGCGATCAGACTGAACGTCTTTCGCCTCTGCCTGAAAGACCCGGGAGGTCTCCTCACCCCCGAGCGCACCAAGACCCTGGTTCCAGCAGTGTTGAATGCTGCGAATGCTACCCCGGTCGAGCTGCACACGCACTGCACCACCGGACTCGGTTCGCTTTGTTGCCTCGAGGCCATTCAGGGAGGCATGAATTCCATCAACACGGCCATACCTCCTCTGGCCGACGGCTCTTCCAATCCGTCTATCTTCAATGTCGCCGCCAACGCCCGGGCCATGGGCTATCAGCCAATCGTCGACGAAGAACCGATTCGTCCCGTAGCTAAGCACTTCACCACTATCGCTAAACAAGAGAACTTGCCCATCGGGGAAACGCCCGAGTACGACTACCCACAGTATGTGCACCAGATTCCAGGTGGGATGATTTCAAATTTGCGTTATCAGCTGCGTCGTGTCGGGATGGAAGACAAGATCGAGCAGACTCTCGAAGAAGCGGCCCGGGTTCGAGCCGAGTTTGGCTATCCGATCATGGTGACTCCCCTCTCGCAGTTTGTCGGAAGCCAAGCCGCCATTAACGTCATCGTGGGCGAGCGATATAAGGAAATCACAGATCAGACCATTCAATACGCGTTGGGAGTGTGGGGCAAAGAAGGCGCCGCCCTGATGGATACCAATATCAAGGACAAGATTCTCAATCGAGCGCGGGCAAAAGAAATTGCCAACGCGGAGACTCCCCAGGCTTCGCTCAAAGAACTGCGGCAAAAATTCGGCGGGCAGGGTGTCGCCGATGAGGAAATTCTGATGCGCTTCTTTACCGGCAAAGAAGAAGTAGACAAGATGCGGGCCGCGGGTCCAGCCCAAATGTACACCGTGACCCAAAATCCGCTGCTGAACCTTATTGAAGAGCTCGCGAAACAACCAAACCACAATAGTATCTACTTTCGTAAGGGCGATCTTTCCATCCGCCTGGAGAGAAGGCGAATGAGTTGAGTGCTTTCTCGTCCTATTGAAGGTATGATGCAAGAGTAATGTCTATTACAAAAACCATCTACATCGATATGGACGACGTGCTTTGCCATACGGCGCGAGGCTGCCTCACCATTATCGAACGAGAATTCGGCAAACAGATCGCCTTTGAACAATTGACCACTTTTGACCTCGGGCAGGCCTGCGGGCTGCGCGCCGAGGAAATCGCCGAGCTGTTCCGCATCGTCCATCAGCCGGACGAGTTGCTCAGGCTCGAGCCGATGGACGGAGCCGTCGCGGTATTGAATGAGTGGATGGCCGCTGGGTATGAGATCGCCATCGTGACGGGACGGCCGCCACCAACTTATGCAGCGTCGATTGAATGGCTGGCGCGCTATCACGTGCCCTATCATTCATTCATCGTCGTCGACAAATACCGACGTTTCCCTACCGACAACACGATTGGAATCACACTGGCGGAGCTGGCTAATTATCGCTTCTGCTGGGCCGTGGAAGACTCCCTCACCATGGCCGAGTATTTGGCGAAACAAATGAAGGTCTCGGTTGCGCTGTTGAATCGTCCGTGGAATCGGGCCGGTATTGACCATCCGATAGTGACGAGATACGACCACTGGCCCGAGATTGCCGCGGCGCTGCCGAATGGCCTGGCTCGATGACCAAGGCGTGAAACCGCCTGGATCGGCTTCATCCTTCCGGCCGCGTAAGGATTGATGCTCAAGAGGACAAAGGAGCGCTTCTGTGAAATTTGGCATATTCATCTTTGGTGACAACCATCCCGATCTCGGCCGTTCGAACCAAAAGTACTACGAAGAAGTCTTAACCATTGCCGAATGGGCCGAGGAGCTGGGATTCGACTCCTTCTGGCTCGGGGAGCATCATTTTTACTGGTACGGGACCTGCGTTTCGCCTCCGGCGGTCATTGCCGCGCTGGGGCAGCGCACGAAGAAAATCCGTTTGGGCCCGGCGGTGAGCGTTCTCCCTTTTCATCATCCGCTCGTTGTGGCCGAGGAATACGCCTTGGCCGACAACCTCTGCGGCGGACGGCTGAATTTCGCGATCGGAAGCGGCTTTTCGCCGGTCGAATACAAGACGTTCGGAATGTCGATGGAGGAAGCGCGAGAAAGGTATTGGGAGTCATTCGACCTCATTTTAAAGGCGTGGACTCAGGAGGAGTTTTCCCACAAAGGAAAGTTTTACCAGATCGAGAACGGTTCCTTGTACATGAAGCCCGTGCAAAAGCCGATGCCGCCGATATGGGTGGCGGCCTCAAGCGACGAGACCTTGATCAAGACCGGAGAGCTGGGATTTTCCACAATGGGAATTCCCTTCGTGCGATCCAACTCGATACATGAGGTAAAGGAAAAAAATGACCTCTTCAAGGAATCCTATATTCGGGCGGGGCACAAAGAAGATCCGGACATCATCGTTGCCCTGCATGTTTACCTCCACCCGAACGAAGAAGAGGCGGTTAACTTCAGCCGTCCTTGTTTTGATTGCATTGTCGAATATCTCAGAAAGTACCGACGCCCGGGAGCCAAGGTTCCCGATTTCGACAATGTGAAAAACGAAAGACTGGTTGTTTTTTCCTCTCCGGAGCGGGCGGAAGAGATCTTCCGAGAATACGAAAAGATCGGCGTCACCCACATTATCTGCATGGTCAACTTCGGCGGCGTCCCCATGCCAGAAGTGCGCAGAACCTTGGAGCTGATGTCAAACGAGGTGATGCCTAAGTTTCAGTGAAGAGAATTCCGATTGCACCTGAGAGAACCATTTTAGTTCCCTCCGCTCGCTACCGTCCTGTGATGATCCACACTGTCGATCCGTCAATCCGTAATGGACGCTCCGTATAGCCGCGAATTTGTGATTGCTGCCTGTACTATTGGTTTACTGTCCGCAAACTCCAGGCGACGTCACCCATTGACTCCTTGGCCGCAAAATAGGCTTGGACCAATATCCAGATCGTGAAGAACGGGAAAATCGGTCAATCGGCCAATCCCCCAAAAGCTTTAAGGTCTCCGGGGTGATTTCTACAAGCAATATGTCAGGACTAGCCGAATCTCCCGTTGGGAACGTCATGGGTTTGATGCTGTTCGAGTGCAATTCGGGCAGATCGAAGGTAAGCTCTGGGAAATTCGGGTGTCAGCTCATCGAGTTTTCTATGTGCTGATCGACCGAGAAGAAATGGTTTTGCTCCATGCTTATAAAAAACAGGGGCAAAAGCTGCCCCTAAAGGAGCGTGAAGTCGCCATGAGACGAATGAAGGAGTTGCTGTCATGAAAGCTAAGAACAAGAGGATTGCTCTGAAGGACGTTTTAAAGCGTGAGCTTAAGCATCCAGAATTTAGTTTTTATTTTGAACGGGAAAAGTCCCTCAGTGAAATTGCAAGATTGGTTCGGGATGCGAGGCTGAAAGCGGGATTAACTCAGGCCCAACTTGCCAAGAAGGCCCAAAGCAGTCAGGTCGTTATTGCAAGGCTGGAGTCTGGCACCGATCGCGGGTGCCTTCTCTTGATTTGCTTGAACGGATTGCCAGCGCACTTAAAGCTAAGTTGTTGGTCCGATTTGAGTATAAGAAAGTTGCTTAGGTCTGAACGCCCTGTATCCTTACCAGTTTCCTTAGAAGAAGAAGCTGAGCGCCGCTCACGATGGATTGAAAGCCTGAGTCGCAGATCCGATTCACGGTCAGCGTCGGTACGGTATGAGACTCTCTTACGTTGGCTTTACCAATGAAAAATTGACGCCTAAAAGCGCGCTTGTCAGACCTCCACCAAATCGCTTAAAATCCGCCAAAACCGTCTGATCAGGAGGCTCTTCGGTAGCCATGCAATGGATCGCACCGTCAGAGAAGGATTCGGCGACTAACACGCTGGAAAAGCGGCTGTGGGAGGCGGCGGACCAGATTCGCGCTAACTCAGGGTTAACGTCGGGGCAGTATTCGACGCCTGTTCTTGGGCTGATCTTCCTGCGATTCGCGGAGGCGCGATTTGCCAAGCGCCGCGCCCAGTTGGAAAATCGTCCCTCGCCCGCCGTAGCAGGAGAGGGCAGAGGTGAGGGCGTGTCACGCATGTCGCGACGCGGGGCGTCGCGCATTGATGATCCGGGCGCGTACCATGCGGAAGGCGTGATCTATCTCACTCCCAGCGCCCGCTACGATAATCTGCTCAATTTGCCTGAGGGCAGTAACGTCGGCCAGAAGATCAACGAGGCGATGGCAGACATTGAGAAGCACAATCCGCAGCTCGCCGGAGTCGTGCCGCGTACTTACCAGATTTTCAACAGCACACTACTCAAAGAGCTGCTCAAGAAAGTCTCCGAGATTCCCGACAGTCTCGAATACGATGCTTTCGGACGGATCTACGAATATTTTCTCGGCGAGTTCGCCCGCACGGAAGGGCAGAAAGGCGGTGAGTTCTTCACGCCGAGCAGCATCGTCCGCCTCATCGTGCAAATTCTTGAGCCGTACCATGGCCGTGTTTTAGACCCGGCCTGCGGTTCCGGGGGCATGTTCGTGCAAAGCGCCCGCTTCGTGCACGAGCATCGTAAAAATCCATCGGCTGAACTCTCTCTTCACGGTCAGGAACGGGTTGGCGCCACCGTCGCTCTATCTCGCATGAACCTCGCCGTCCACGGTCTGGAAGGCGACATCCGCGAGGCGAACTCCTATTACGAAGACCTGCACAAGAGCACCGACAGCTTTGACTTTGTCCTCGCCAATCCTCCCTTCAATGTGAACGCCGTGGACAAAGACCGCCTCAAAGATGCCGTTGGCAAAAATCGCCGTTACCCTTTCGGTCTCTCGCGCACGGACAACGCTAACTATCTCTGGATTCAACTGTTCTACTCGGCGCTAAATGACAAAGGCCGCGCTGGTTTCGTCATGGCGAACTCCGCCTCCGACGCCCGGGCATCCGAGCAGGAACTGCGGAAACAAATCATCGAAGCTCGCGCCGTGGACGTGATGGTCGCCGTCGGGCCGAATATGTTTTACACCGTGACACTCCCCTGCACGCTCTGGTTCTTAGATCGCGGCAAACGAAAGACACCTCGCGAGGACAAGGTCCTCTTCATCGATGCCCGTCATATTTACCGCCAAATCGATCGCGCTCACCGCGACTGGACCGAAGCCCAAATCGGCTTTCTCGCTAACGTCGTCCTTCTCTATCGTGACGAAGAACTAGACTTCACTCTCGGTGGCGACGAAGCGAAGGCAAAGACCAGCGATATCTTCGGCAAGAAGCCGAAATATTCCGACGTTCCAGGACTATGCAGAGCCGCCGCGCCCAACAACAGCAGACCCACGCCAAGCGGTTGGTCCAGCCGCAGCACGTCGGCAAGCGCGAGGGCGCCAAGCGGCATCAAAACAAAATTCACCAGCAGCGACAACACCACCAGTCGGGCGTTGCGTAGCGGGGCAACGATTTCACCAACCGTGAGACCTAAACCCATCGCCAGCATGCTGGAGAGCACAAAGACAAGCATGGCGACCGGTGTTGCTTTCTGCAGAAGTTCCATAAGAGTCGCCGCGCTTTAACCCCGAACGCTTTCGGCTTGGTGCGCTTGCCAGTTCGCTTTCTGATTGAGCTGGCGAGTCGCGCTTGCCGCGACGCGACCGAGGATCCCGGCGTAGGTTGGAAACGACAGTGGAATCTGAGCCAGCTCATCCACGGTCCGCCCGTCGATGATCGTGCGTGTAGTCGCGTCAAACTGCACCATCGCTATCACGACATCGTGTTTTTCACGCGCCTTCGCTTCGGTCAGGCCCACCTGGGCATACTCCGGATCGGTGAAGCTACCGATCGGGCTCACCCGGTTCCCAAACGTCGTTGTCTCGCCTCGCACGGCGTTGGTCGCCGCCACGAAGCCATCGTGTATCGCCTCTGGGACGAGCAATAAGCGCCCGGTTATATCCCCGGCGGCAAAGATATGCGGCGCAGAGGTCCGCAGGGAATCGTTGACCCGTACGAAGCCTCGCCGATCGATCTCGACGCCTACTGCCCCAAGATTCAAGCTGACGGTATTGGCGACCCAGCCGACTGCTACCACCGCGAGCGCCGCCTCGGCGCTGTCACGTGTGCCTTCCTTCGCGAAGATCATCCTCACGCCGCTCGGCGTCCTCTCGAAAGATTCAATCTTGCCGAAGTTCTCTCGCACCACTATGCCCGACTCGCGGAAGGCGGCCGCCACCGCAGCCGATACCTCCTCGTCCTCGGTTGGAAGGATGCGCGGGCCAGCCTGGAAGAGTTGGATTCGTGAACCGAAGGCGTTGAAGATCGAGGCGACCTGCGCTCCCGTCGCGCCCGCGCCGATGACTAACAGCGACGGCGGAACAGAGTTCAGAGCCCAGGCGTCGCTGTGTGTGGCGGTTAATTCAACGCCGGGCACTGAAAGTCGGCGGCTCACGCCGCCCGTGCAAATAATGATCTTTTCCGCTTGAAGACGCAGCCCATTCGCGGTTTCGACAGTATGCAGATCGGCGAAGCGCGCCGCGCCGGCCTGCTCGTAGACGGCCACTCCCAGGGAATCGATCTGCCCGCGGAAGGCAGAATGCGCTCGCACATCATCGACGACCTCGCGCACGCGCGCAAGCAGCCGGGGATAATCGAGCGCGGGCTCGCCGACAGTGATGCCGTAGAGACCGAGCTGGCGGGCTTCTCGGATCAGCCGCGCGGCTTGGGCCAGTGTCCGCACCGGAACTGGTCCGTCATTGGCCGCCATGCCGCCGAATTCGTCACGGGTTATGAGCGCTGTCTTGGCACCCAGGTCTGCGGCCCGGAGCGCAGCGACTACACCCGCCGGTCCGGCGCCGACAACGACAACGTCAAACATTTTATCTCAACGACTCGCTTTCATATCGCACATCGTCGTGCGGAAATGATGATGACCGCGCTCGTATTTGGCTTTCTCTTAAGTCTCTGATGGATCGGTCATGCGGTTGCTCAAAAACCTGCGGGTGCGTTTGGCGAAAAATCCAATATGCGCCAGAAACTATGAATGCAATAATACCGAAAGAAATCCAGAATCCCCAAAGCCAAATGGGATGTCAGCGCAACTGCGATTCTGCGCTAGCGATTTTTTTCTCCAAATCACTGCTTTTTCTTTCAAGCTTTCCAATCCGCTCGTCTTTCTTGCCCAGTTCTTCTTCTAGCGGCTTACTCTCTAGATAGGATCGAAGCGGCAGTTTCAGCTTTTGGCCGATTTGGAGATTGCTCTCCAAAACCCCGGGATTGTGTTTTTTAATTTCTTCTTTGGGAATTTCGAGAGTCGTCGCAATGATGTCAAGATTGTCGCCGGGTCGTACCTTCCATGTTTGACTCTCAGCAGCCGCTAGCATAGTTGAAACAACAAAAAGAGAATAGAGAATGAAAAGAAGAAAAAGAATTCTCTGCATATAATCCTCTTTCTCGCAGCTAAAGACTGCGCGCGTGCGATTGGCACATAATAAACAAGCCTCCGACTGTCGCCATTC
>WNFW01000161.1_pt1 | contig 47028 bp, 48 predicted proteins | sample 5400131 | NCBI WGS metagenome assembly WNFW01 (sample SAMN13153362, study PRJNA577476) | soil metagenome | isolation source: 20 cm soil or saprolite under grassland replicate 1 | place: USA:California | collected 2016-06-15
ATGGCCTGAACAAGGATGAAGAGCTTTAGTGCAGACATCACGGATTCAGAGGCCACTCGGAAACGTTTCGCGGAGAATCGTCTGGTTTGCGTTGAAATGTCTCAATCAGCTGTAAATCCGAGGGACTGATTTTCCCACGCTGCGCCATCTGTTCAATGAAATCGATCAGTTGCTGCCAGTAATCGGTTCCCATGATCACAATCGGAAAATGTTTGATCTTCTCGTTCTGATCAAAGCGAGCGCCTCAAAAAGCTCGTCGAGGGTGCCGACGCCGCTGAGCATAACAGCGAAGGCGTAGGAATATTTTATCAGCAGCGCTTTACGAACGAAAAAATAATGCAGCCGGACACAACGATCGAGACATATGTTGGATGATTCCTCGAATGGCAGCTGGACGTTGCATCCAAACCGAGCGGCCGCCGACCTCTTTTGCGCCGCGGTTGGGCCGCCTCCATAACCCCCTTGTCCGCCGCCGGTCATAACCGTGAATCCGAGCCGGGCAATCGCCGCGCCCATTTTCAGGGCCAGTTCGTAATGCGGATCGTCAGGTTTGATTCGCGCCGAACCGAAGACGGTCACGCAAGGACCAATGAAATGAAGAGCGCGATATCGCGAAGGAAATCGCGCATGACTCGCAGCAACGTGCAGAACTCTGCGAATCGCGAGCGTGGCCTTCCAGAAATATTTCATCAGCGCGCTCCGGCGGAGTAACAACCGCCGCGACGGCCGAATCCTGCGCGGGCTGCATCGGAGTTTCACTTGCCATCAACTCTCAAGGGCGGCTTCGCAGCACTTCAATATTTCCGCCGCATGTGACTGGGCAGAATGTTTAGATCGCTCCGGTACTTGGCGACGGTGCGTCGCGCAATGGGAATGCCGCGCTCGCTCAAAATCTCGACGATCTCGTGATCGCTCAACGGCGCGCTGCCGCTCTCATGCTTCACGAGGTCGAGAATGGCTTGTTTCACGCTGGTGTTGCTCAGCGATTCACCGGTCGCAGTTTGATAGCCACCTGTGAAAAAGTATTTCATCTCGAAAACGCCCTGCGGCGTGGCCATGTATTTGCCGGATACCGCGCGGCTAACCGTGGTCTCATGCACGCCGACGGCTTCGGCGACTTCTGCCATGGTCATCGGCTTCAAATGCGATGGGCCGTGCTCGATGAAATCGCGCTGCCGTGAAACGATCTGCTGCGCGATATTTATAATTGTTTGCTGCCTTTGATGGATCGAGCGGATCAGGAATTTGCCGCTGCGGATTTTGTCCCGGATATAGTCTTTCGCGTCGCTGCTCTGCGAGTCGCCAGACGCAATGATGTCCTTATACAGGTTGCTGATCCGCAGATGGGGAATCTGTTCGTTGTTGAAGGAGATCTGATATTCTCCGTCCACCTTTTCCACGATCACGTCCGGCAACACGTAATTCTGCGGCGCGGCGGCGAAAACCTGGCCGGGGCGAGGATTCAGTCGCGCGATGTTGTCGGCGGCCTTTTGCACATCCTCGACGCTGATCGCCATTCGGCGCGCGATCTCCGGAAAGCGATGCCTGCCCAGATCATCCATGTGCTCGGAAACGATCCGGTACTCGAAGCTGTGTTCCTTTCCCTGTCGTCGCAATTGGATCAGCAAACATTCGCGTAAATCACGCGCACCAACTCCGGCAGGATAGAAACTTTGGATTAATCCAAGCATCCTTTCGAAATCGTTCTGTGGAATACCCGAGTTCAGCGCCATTTCCTCCGGGGTGCTTTGGAGAAATCCGTCGTCGTCGATATTGCCGATGATCAGCTCCGCAGCTTTTCGGTCGTCGGTGCTGAGCACGGTCTGGTTGAGTTGCGCGACGAGATTTTGCTGAAGTGTTTCCTGGACCGGAATGGAATCGAAAAGGAACTGGCGTTTCTCGTCTGCATCTTTCGAACCGCGCCGGCCATCGAAGCTGGAGCTGGCCGACTGCGCCATGTAATCGCGCCATTCCTCATCCAGGCTTGCCAATTTTTCGAATTCATCCCTGAAATTCTCGTCGGCTAAAGCTTCAGCCTCGCTGCGTTCGTTGGCGCCTGAATCCTCGGGCAACTCTTCCAGCACGGGATTTGTTTCCATCTCCTGTTGAACCAGATTGCGCAGCTCGAGCAGCGGAGTCTGGAGAATAAGCAGACTCTGTTGTAGCTGCGGCGACAGAACCTGCTGCAACGCGAGGCTTTGCCTCTGCTGCATTCCCTGTGCGGCCATACGCCGAGTTTACGGGCGTCGTTAGCAGTGGGCAAGCAACGGCTTCGCCGCGTTAAAATCTTAATCGTTGAAGTGTTAAACGGGTGAGACGTGTTCGCCGATTGTCAGTTTCGGGAGTTGAAGCGTGGATTACGTGTTTCCGTTCACCATTTCCCAGCTAACGGGCGCATCGAAGGCGAGGATTTGCTCGAAAATATCCGTTGAGGTTGAGTATGGCACGGCAATGAGATCTGCTCCAAGACCGGGCCGTATCTGTCCCAGCGCATTTTCGCTTCGCAACGCGCGCGCCGGATTCACGGTCACCATTTGAAAGATTTCGTCCGGTGAAACCCGCGGAAAGTTATTTTGAAAAGCGCGCATCTCATCGAACAAGCTCAAGGTTTTGTTGCTCGCGAGACTGTCGGTGGCAAGGCAAACATTGAATCCCAGCGAGCGCAGGCGATCGAATGCGAATGGGCTGTGGCCAAAATAGTTGTGGCTTCGCGGGCAATGTACGATGTGAAATCTTGAATTGAATGTTTCCAGCAACTCGAAATCGCTTTCCGCCAATTCGTTTAAATGCGCCACGATCCACTGCGGTAGGGCGCGATCGCCGAGCGCGCCGACGAACAATCCCAGCGGGGTTTCATTCCCGCAATCATTGATCGGCCTTCCGATGCTCTTGATGAACTCGTAGAGCGGCCCTGAGGCGTCGCGAAACATCTGCATTTCCTCACGCGACTCGGCCAAGTGCGTTGTCAGCAAACCGTTGTCGCGTTGGGCCATCTGCTCGCAACGCCGAAATAAGTCTCTCGACGCCGTGAACAAGGCATGCGGCGCGAGGCCCCACTGCGCGACTCCTTCGACTTTGCTCAGGACAGGCTCAGGTCGCGCACTACGGAGTGATTCAATTGCGGCGTGGATAAGTTCAGTTGCGCGCTCCGGCGCGCGAATATCGATCAGTTCCGCACACCACCAGGTGCGAATCGGCGGCTGAACCTCCGAGATCAATTCTGGAAAAGCGGTCAAATTCGCGACCGCAGTTGTGCCGAATTTTCTTGCCTCTGCGAAACCTTCGTTGATCGACGCGAGATAATCGTCCGGTGAGAGCTTTGCCTTTTCCGCATTGATCGCGCGAATCCACTCTGCAAAACATTTTTGCGGCGCGATTTTGCCTCGCAAACCGGTGTAATCGAGGTGGCAATGCGCGTTGATCAGCCCCGGCAATAACAGTTGTTCGCCGAGGTCGACAGTGTTGCCGGCGTTGCGCGTGTTGACATCATCAAATCTGCCAACCTCGACGATCCGGTTTCCCAAAACAGCGACAGCACCGTTCTCAATGGGCGCTCCGTCCATCGTCACAACCGTGCGCGCGCGGATGATCATCTGTGAGCTGTAACGGCGGTCTCTAATCGCCGTCAAATATTCATAGTGCAGAGCGTGACAATGCTCATTCAGGTGGATCGGCTTCTCCGAAGACGACGGAAATCCTCGCCCAAGGGGCAATATCAGGCTGCAAACTCACGTTTTGTTTCCAACGCGTTGAGGAGTCCCCGCGCCGACCGTTCCACGTTTCTACAGATTAAACGTCTTCGTCTTTCACGACTTTCCGGCATTCGGCGACCAGAAGATTGCACGCTTCCTGGCAAAGCAACGGAACTGTAGCCGCAGCTGCCGCTGTAGCTGGGGTCGCTGACCCCGGTGGACCTGAAGCCGTCCCTTGATCATACACAGGATCAAACTTCTCGTTCGGCAATTTCGTCGACGCGATTACACGGTTCCGATCGCGTTTCCATAGAATAGTTCTGAGGCATCCGGTGTCGGACCGACAGAAGTCCGTGACAAGATCGTTGATCTGTGGATCGGAAATTTTTGCGGCAACGCGGTACATTCCTGACTGACGATCCAGTGTCTCGCGCAAGGCCGTCGTTTTGAGGTAGCCGCTTTTCCACGCCGCGAAAACAGCGAGCCGGCCGGGATAAAAATAATCCAGCGCACGTGTCAGTTCTTCGACGGCGGCGAGCTCCAGCCGCCAGCCATGTCGTAAGTTCGGCGCCGTTTTGAGCGGACGATAGTTTCCCGCGTCATCGTACTTTGCGATTCCGATCGCCCCTTCCGCGTCTCGGTAAGTCTCCAACAGATCGAGCGATGCGTCATCGCGATGCAACAGGACAAAACCGGCACACTCTCTCCTTCTGACTAGGATTTGACCGAAGGAAAACGGCACAGGAAGGCCGTTGAAAATTTCCTCAATCAAATCCCGCATTAATAGGGCGCGACCGCCGGGCGCGCCGGCACATCCATCAGTGCAAACAATGAGCGATTAAACCGCCTGCCCGTTCGAGAAACTGCAGATCTTCTTCGTCGAAGGCATTCAATTTATCGCTCTCGGCATCGAGCATCCCGAGAACGTGCCGATGATCGTTGCGCATCGGCACAATAATCTCTGAACGAGTTGTATGAAACGTCGGCAGATACCGGAGATCCTTGCTCACGTCGCCCACGATGACGGGTTGGCCGGACTCCAGAGCCGCACCGCACAATCCCTGACTAATCGGAAAACGTGGATACGTTGCCGGTTCCTCGCCGCTCTCGGACACAATCACGAACTCGTGCTTGATAATCTTGTAAACGCCAACCCAGCGATAATCGCGTGCGGCGCGAATCATCTCCACGAGTTGCTTCATTCGTTTGCGCGTGCACCCGCCGGCCAACGCAAATCCCCCGATCTCCTGCAGCTTTTTGCACGTGGTTTCCTTCATTCGCGGGAAAACACTCTCGCGCATAAGAAGCCGAGCGCTAGCACGATTTCAAGTTTTTCCAGCCGCGTTCGCCTGCTCGACGATGATGTCGGCAAAACCGGGATCGGTGCCGATAGATGGTGCATAGAACAATTTGCGACCGTCGATGGCGTACGGATTCTGGCGAAAGATTTCGCCATGTGCTGTAGCCGGGGGCGGTGACCCCGGCCGGCCGCGGTCAACGCCCGCGGCTCCAGCAATTCCGAGCAAAATCGGAATGTCCTCATAACTGTGTAATCCGTCAGAAATGAAAAATGGCACCACAACTACGTTTGGACTTTCGGTCAATTTGCGCCAGTCAGACACGAGCGGCGGTTCTTCCATGTAAACGTTGAGGACAGCCGCGTATTTACCGAACGCCCGAATCTTTTCCGCTTCGCGCTTCGCCGCGACTGCGCTGTTTTCATTCAAATCGGTTCCATGCGCAACGATCAGCAAGCTGGCTTCGGCGGGAACCACATCGGGCGCGACGTCGTGTGCGCGCTTGAGCAGCAGCTCGGTCATCATTAGATGATTCCCAACCGGCTCACAATAGTTCCAAATCTGGCCGTTCGGCCGTTTTGTGATCCGGCCGTTCAACTCAAGCTCTCGCGGAATAACTGTCTGCGTGAAATAGCCTTCACTGATAAAATTCGGGACGACGTAAACTTCGCGTAACGATTCCGGATCGAGCAAAAAAATCGCATCGCGCAGACTTGGTTCCTCTTTCCAGAAGGCGCACTCCACACCCGCAAAGATCTTCCGCCGCCGAATTTCCGCCGCATGCGCCAGGGTCGGCGCGCTCGAATCCGGGTTCACGGTCGAGCCGTGCGCGACAATCAACAAAGCGCTGCCTTTATTGGAGCTCATCGAACTCAGAAATGTCCAACGCTCAACGCTCAACGTCCAATGACGGATCAAGACATGCGATGCTTTGCTGATTTCAGCGTTGGGCGTTCGAAGTTGAACGTTGAACGTTCTCTCTTCTGAACGATGACCTATCTGCTGGCGGCCTTGGCTGCGGCAATGATTTTGTCGAAGCGCTTGTCACCGCGCAGATTATCCCAGCACGGATTCAAGAGGAGATCGCCGTATGTCGGATCATATCTAGGACCAAATCCTGGAAGCGTCGCGACTTTTTCGAGTTACTCGGTCACCGTCCCCGGCTACAGGCGTGCTCAAGCGGTCGCCATCATTTCTGGTTCGGCCCGTCGGGCGCCCATTCGCTCCAGCAAGTGATCACCGACTCGCAGCGCGTTGGCGATGATGGTAAGAGCAGGATTCACGGCGCCACTCGAACAGAAGAAGCTTCCATCGACAACATAAAGATTGTCGAGCTCATGCGCTTTGCAGTTGCGATCGAGCGCGCTTGTCTTTGGATCATCTCCAAAACGAATCGTGCCGTTCTGGTGCGCAACTCCGGCAAGCGGAATGCGCTGTCCAAGATACAGATTCCGCGCGAACAAACCTTCGTGGCACTCGTGCCCGTGAAGGGAGCATTTCGTTTGCTGTTGCATAAGCGATTCGAGTTTTTTAATCAGCCGTTTGTGTCCTTCTTCGTTGTTCGCCTTGTATTGTAAGACGATGTCGCCGTCGCGATTGATCGTGACGCGGTTGTTCGGATCGGGCAGATCTTCAGACGTCAGCCAAAAATCGAGTGAATGCTTGGCCATGAGGTCGAGCGTCCATTTCGGTGCGATCTTTGGCGCGCCAGCCTTAAGCGTATCGCCGTCGAGCTTTCCCACAAATGAGACGTGGCCCATCGGAAAGTTCCAATCTGGAGATCCGAAGTAGAAATCATTAACGGACAGCGTTTTCTGAAACACCGTCGGGTTTGGGCATTTGGACAACGCCATCAGCACGGAATTCGTGTGGCCCATATAATGCCGGCCAACCATATCGGAGCCATTCGCGAGGCCGTTTGGATGTTTGTCGTTTGCAGAGCGCAGGAGTAAGGCAGCGGAATTAATCGCGCCTCCTGAAACCACGACAATATTTCCGTGGTAGATTTCTTTCGTTCCGTTGCGCTCGACATGCACGGCTGTGATTTCTCGGCCGCAACTGTCCGTTTCCAAGCGTGTCACTTTCGCCTCTGTCAGCAGCGTCACATTATCGTATCTCAACGCTGGCACGACGCAGCAGATGTGCGCGTCTGCTTTGGCGTTAACGAGGCAGGGAAAGCCATCACATGTGCTGCAACGAATGCATGGGCTGTTCTGTCGATTCCTTTGATCGAGCATCACTCCAAGTGGCGTGTGAAACGGCTTAAGCCCAAGCCGTGCGAAATCGTCGCTCAATTGTTGTATCCGCGGCTCGTGGCTGATTGCTGAATATGGATATGGGCCGCTTCGTTGTGGCTCGGTTGGATCCTCACCGACAGCACCGTGGACATGATAAATGCTCTCGGCTTCGGTGTAATAAGGCTCGACCTCGCTGTACGAGATCGGCCAGGCCGGCGAAGTCCCGCCGAAATGTTTAATCTCGCCAAAATCTTCTTCCCGCAGACGGAAGAGCGCGGCTCCATAGAATTTCGTGTTACCGCCAACGTAATAATTGGTGTGCGGATGCAGTTCTGTGCCGTCTGCGTTACGCCAAAGCTCCTTCGTGTTGTAGCGGCCATGCGCATTCACCTCCAGCGAGTTCCAATTTTCTTTCTCACGAGGAACAAATGGCCCGCGCTCGATTAATAGAATCTTCTTGCCGCTTGGAGCGAGGTGATATGCCAAAGTGCCGCCGCCCGCCCCCGAACCGATGATGATGAAATCGAAATCGCTACCATTATTCATGCGCGATTGGTCGCGAACGAAACACAATCCTTACATGCGTTGTAAGAATCGGATTACTGCTTCGACGAATCGGCAGGCAACAACTTTCGTATGCGACTGGATGCCCGGACAAAAACGACGCCATGGAATCAATGGCTTCAATACCCCTTCGGCTGATAATTGGTTACCTGATTGCAAGTCGCGTGGCCGAGGATTTCGATGACGATTGGCTCATTTTCAAATCGGGGGTTAGCAAGATGAGCGTGCATCCGACGCACAGCGAATGGGAAGGCCAAACGTATGACCACCCGCGTCACCACGATCGCGCTCATGTGCGAGGATATGGCGGCGAATCGGGTCGCTTACTCTTTTCGGCGCAACTGTGCACGATGTAGAAGCGATTTTTGGTCGTGCGCATACTTTTGCAGCGCGTCCGGACGTTTTATGTGGTATTACGCGATCCAAATTTACAACCCTTTCGAGGAGCATGGCGGCTGCCATTGATTGCTGAATCGTCGTCTCGTCCTCGCCACCGATTCATTAAGGAAGATTTGAAGCGAACGATGAAGGCAGATACTGGACGATCACGCGTCTCATCCCGCGTTCGTAGGACGCGAGTCGCGATTTTGTTGGCTGTCCTTTTCGCGGCGAACGCTTCGGCCCTGGCGAACGCGATCAGTGTTACTAGCCCGGATCACCCCCAGACTTTCACGTACGGCGAAATGATCTGGCACGAACTCTGCCAACGCAAAAGCGGTGAACTGGTCGCGCGAATCACGTTCAGTAATCTGCCTTATGTCGGCGACGATACTCCGCGTACAGATGAGCCGTTCGATTTTCACTTTCCGGGTATCCAGGTCGATTCCGCACGAGGAGTCTTCTTCGCCAGGAGCGGCCATGGCGAGCTGATCCCGGTCGCGCGCATTCGGCAATTCCCCCTGTACGGTTGGATTGATTTGTCGCCGGGTGCAAAAATCTATTTACTAAAAGACCGCGGTCGCGTCACTGCGACTTTGACGGCCACAGATTTCCCGCGCGGAGGAATACGTTGGATCCAGATGGACAACAATTTTTCACTGCAGAATCTTTTGGTCGCGCTGTTCCGAGAGTTCCACGAGGGCGCGGATAACTAACATTGACAATCATATCTGCGCTGAGCGTGGTCGGCGCCGGCTGCTGATCCGCGTGGCCTAACGAGTATCAGGACGACGCTATGATGCCCGGAAAACGCCGCCTCACTTGGAATCACTGGGCTCAGCGTTGGGGTGGGCGATTGAGTGCAAATCCCGAATGAGCGAATCGAGCTCGCGCACATCTTTCCGCCGACCTTTTTCCGGTTTCAGTTTGCGCTTGCGCATCATGATTGTCAGATCGCGAATGTCGTGCAGTCGCTCGCGTGACAAGTCTTCGGCTCGTTTATGTAGAGTCACCGCCGCCATGCTTTCGGCGAGATCGAGTTCCAAGCGCGCGGCGTAAGACCGAATTGTCCGGCGTAAATCGCGTCGCACCGCATCCAGTTCATCGGTCAGCATCCTGACGGGAGAGACTTCGCGCTGTGCTTTCTTGTGCCGTTGTTTTTTTCGTTTCAAACCTTGAATCATGCGTTACACCGGTATGAACTAGAATTATCCATGATCAGCGGCAAAAAGCCCGTCGGGCATATGCTCCCGACGGGCTTTCGCTAACCTAACCATTCAGAAGTTGATGTTTAAGTCGGCGGTGAAGAAATTGTATTCAGTTGTTGGATTGGTTGCGATGGCCAGACTACCTACATTTCCGCCGGTGCCGAGATTGTGGTTATACCACCACCCGTGGGCGTAGGTCAGCTGGAGGTTCACAGCGGCGGTCAGGTTGTATGACGCCTGAGCGGCGATCCCGTGCAAATTCTCCTGAGCGTTGAAAATATCGTCATCGATCAGGTTCGGATCGAGCGCGTATTGCTGGATGTTTTGGTACCAAAGATTGATCTGCCAATCTCCCCTCTTCTTTAACTGGCCGATACCGAGCCCGGCCTGATACGCGTAGCGCTGGCTGCCTTGGCCCGGTTGGCCTGCGGCGCTGGCGCGATCGTCACCCTCAAAATTGGTCGCGAAGTCGCCGAATATTCGCATCGGTATTCCCCACGCTTTCCACCCGAATTCCACCGGCATATCGAACACCAACAGGCTGTTGATCCCCGTCTGGTTTTGCGCCAAGGAATCTGAGTTCGTTAGGCGAGGATCACCGCCTATGTAGTGGATATTAAACGTGTCGCCGTTGCCAGTGTAATTGTAGAGTGTGGGCGCAAATTGGAAGTAAAAGCTCTTGGGAAAGTTAAACCGCGCGCCTACCTGCCATGCAAGCAGGAACGCATCGTGATTTGGGACTTCCTGCGTTGGGCCGTTTGCGTCCGTAGTCTTTCTGGCCCCAAGCGGATTCTCCGGATTCGCATCGTCATAAACGAACTGGCCGAAGTTCGCGAAGAGATCGAGTTTCAGGAATGGCTCCGGCGGCTTCGCGGCCACAACGGCTTTGGTATCCTTGCTGAACGACGCCGGCGGAGGGCGCTCTGCTCCAAACACAAATGTACGTTTCCACTGCTCGGCCAAACCTTCCGGATTGATGTCCGGGTCCCATACCATGCGGGTGTTTATGATCGGGTTCGGCATCCGGCCAGCAGTAAACGTAAAGCCCGGGAAACCCTTGTAGCCGCCATACGCCTGGCCGACGTAGACCGTGTCGCTGTTCTTTTCGAATGGCCCGCCACCACCGGGCGTGTCACTCGCTGTGTCGTCGCCAAACGTCACGTTTGTTGAGCGTGCGTTGTTGCTGGTCTCCAACCGCAGGCCAAAGAACCAATCGTCCATAAGCGTTCCACGCAGGCCAAGGCGAAGACGATAACGCTCGCGCTCGCGCTCCTGCCAATCGTTTGTTCCTGCGATGCCCGCACCAGGCGACGCCACTGGGCCCCTGTCTTTGGTCTCGCCTCCGTTGTATTGGTAACGGAGCCGCACATCGCCGTACAGTTCCATCTCGGTGATCGACGTGGATAATTTCCATTTGTCCGCGCTGGATTTCTCGAGGGGGACGGATTTCTCGACAAAAGTTTTCCCATCGTAAGTGATTTCTGTTTTGGTTGGCCCTTCAGCAGTGATCTTCGGTGCAGGCCCCTCGTGTTTTTTCAAGCTGGCTACTTCTTGTCTGAGTTCTTCGACCTCGCGTTTTAACTCCTGGATCTCTTTGGATTCAGAAGATGTTTGCGCCCAGAGCGGTTGTGCCGCTAGTGAAATAATCGCAGCCAGACTCCCGCCCGCTGCCCGCATAACAATTTTTCTAGTGAGCATCTGTTTCTCCTTTTTTGGTGATGGTTTTTGGCTGTCTGAGGGGATTCGCTCTCAGTAAATGCGATGCAGGCTAAGAACCGATTGTTACAGTCGTATGACGAAACCGTGACGATTCGGTGAACTTTGCTATTTGCCTCTGATGCGACTCGTTTACGCGGTATAGAAACGATTGAAATTTATGTCGCACGTAAGTTGAATGCGCTGTTCATGGACACAGGTTCTGCGAGAAAAATCCTGATCATCGAAGACGAGAGCGACGTCGCCGATCTTCTCGAGATGAGCTTGCACAAGGCGGGCTTCAAAACTCTGGCAGCAGCTGACGGCGCAATCGGGCTGCAGAAGGCGCGTGATAACCGGCCGGATTTCGTCATTCTTGATTTGATGTTGCCAAAAATGTCCGGACTGGAGGTCTGCAGAATTTTGAAAGGCGATGCGGCAACGTCTCACATTCCGATTCTCATGTTGACGGCAAAAGCTGAGGAGATTGATCGAATCGTCGGTTTGGAATTCGGCGCTGACGATTACGTAACAAAGCCTTTCAGTCCGCGCGAAGTGACGCTGCGAATCCGGGCAATTTTGCGGCGAGGTGAGAAACAAGAGGAAACGCTCCAAGCCGGCCCGATCACGATCGACCCGGCGCGCCATCAGGTTCGCGTCAGTGGTAAACGGGTGCATCTCACCAGTCTCGAGTTCAAGCTGCTGCGAACGTTGATCCAACGCAGGGGACGCGTGCAGGAACGCGATAAATTGCTCAACGACGTCTGGGGTTACGAAAGCGTGATCGACACCCGCACGGTGGACACACACGTGCGGCGCTTGCGCGAAAAACTCGGCAAAGCCGGCGATGCGATCGAAACCGTGCGCGGTTTTGGCTATCGGCTCCGCGAAAGGTAACGGCGTGCGTGCGAAAGCGGTGCGAGGACGCCCCGCACTCCGAAAGTGATGCAACGATGTTGCCTAACGAGAAGTTGTACGAACCGGTTTGAAATTGCGAGACATCTTCGCAGCCGCTTTGCTATGAAGAGTATTTAGAAGAGAATAGAAATGCCGTGTCCTGGGTCATTGGTGTCCTAATCTGCGGTGCGTTGGGTGTTATTGCCTTGATCGTGTGGCGCAAATGGATCGCGCCGTGGCGGCAAGTTGAAGACGTCATAACCCAAATCGGTCGCGGTGAACGGCCGCGTACATTTTTATTGCAGGGTAGCGCGCCAGCCCAACGTATCGGGTTTCAGTTAGAAAAGATTGTTAGTGATTTGGAGCAGCTCCAAAAACAGATCGCAAAACGGGAATCAGGGCTGCAGACCATTTTCTCGGCGATGCAGGATGCATTGCTGGTAGTCGATTCCAATCGGCAGGTGATTTTGAGTAACCAGACGTTTCGGAAACTGTTCGACGCTCCCGAAATTTCACTAGCGACGCCGCTGTTGGAAATTGTCCGTGACCCCACCCTCGATCGGCTATTGACCGATGCGTTCCGTGGCGACGGCCCGGTTCGCTCCGAGTTGACTCTGGACGCATCGCAAATCGAGCTGCATGCCGTCGCGACCAAAAACGAGTCCGGCAAGATCACCGGTGCATTGGTCTTGTTTCACGACATCACCGAGTTAAAAAAAATGGATCAAGTGCGGCGGGATTTCGTGGCCAATGTTTCACATGAATTGCGCACGCCGCTGTCAATCCTGCGCGGCTATATTGAGACGTTACTCGACAGTCCAAGAACGCCTCGTCAGGAGCTCACCCGAATTCTCCGCGTAATGGAGCGCCATTCGAATCGGCTCGAGTTGCTCGTCGAAGATTTACTGACGCTCGCGCAATTGGAATCGGTGAATCCAGATTTGCAGTTGGGGGATGTCGATCTGCCGAGCTTTTTCCGAGACATGATTCACGATTGGGAGAAGAAGCTCACAAGCAAACAGCTCAATATTGTTGTCGATGTTCCCCTTGAGCTGTCGCCCATTCGCGTTGATCGCACGCGGTTACAGGAAGCGCTTTACAACTTGCTCGACAACGCGGTGAAATACTCTCGCAAGCGCGGCGAGATCCGGCTGAGCGCTCGACAACACGACAGCGAAATGGAGCTGATCGTGAGCGATCAGGGCATCGGGATTGCAAAAGAAGATTTGCCGCGCATCTTCGAGCGCTTCTATCGCGCAGATAAAGCACGCAGCCCCGACAAAGTCCGCGGAACCGGCCTCGGTCTCGCGATTGTAAAACACATCGCGCAACTACACGGTGGGCGCGTCGAGGCGGAAAGCGAAATCGACGAAGGGACGACCATCCGCGTCGTGCTACCCACCGAAATGTGACGTTCTGGTGACAATCCCAGAGATGGGTTTAATTGTGTTCGGTCTTATTTAACATTCCATCTGTGAAGAAAAAGGTGCTTTTCATCTGCGTTCATAACAGCGCTCGCAGCCAGATGGCTGCAGCCTTGCTCAACGAGGTTTGTGGTGAGTTTTTTGAACCAGAGAGTGCCGGACTCGAACCGGGAACGCTCAATCCGTTGGCCGTTGAAGCACTCCAGGAAATTGGGATCGACATCTCCGATAACGAAACACAATCAGTTTTCGACGTATTCAAATCCGGTCAGTTATTTGCGTACGCGATCACAGTCTGCAGTGAATCAGAGTCGAAAGGCTGCCCGATCTTCGCCGGGGTAACGAAACGGCTGCACTGGCCGTTTACCGATCCATCGCAGTTTACCGGCACGCACGCAGAAAAGCTCGCGAAAACACGGGAACTGCTGGAAGAAATTCGCGCCAAGATTGAAGAGTTCTGCGAGGAGCATTGCGAGTTGGAACTGCAAATGTAAGTCGTCGCGCATTCCACAAAGGATGGCGAAAAAGCTGATCGCAGAGTTTTTAGGAACCTTCTGTCTCGTGTTCGCCGGCACCGGCGCGATCGTGATCGATGGCGTAACCGGCGGCGCAGTGTCGCATGTGGGAGTGGCACTTACTTTTGGTCTCATCGTGTTGGCTATGATTTACACGATTGGAGACATTTCGGGTGCGCACATAAATCCGGCCGTCACGATTGGATTTTTCGCTGCGCGACGATTTGAAGCAAGCAGCGTCATTCCTTATGTGGCGAGTCAGTGTGCTGGTGCTCTTGCGGCCAGTGTTGTGCTGAGATTTCTGTTTCCCCAAAGCGCCACACTTGGAGCAACCGTACCAGCAGGTTCCACGATGCAATCATTCGTGCTTGAGATGCTTCTGACAGCATTGCTCATGTTCGTGATTCTGAGCGTTTCGACAGGTGCGCGCGAGAAGGGAATTACAGCTGGCATCGCAGTCGGTGCTGTCATCGCTCTCGAGGCATTGTTTGCCGGGCCGATCTGCGGCGCGTCGATGAATCCTGCGCGCTCGCTGGCACCGGCGTTAGTTTCCGGACATTTCAGCGGTTTGTGGATTTATCTTGTGGCACCAGTTCTCGGCACCACTCTCGGCGTGATCGGGTGCCGTTGTGTGCGGGAACGCGGCTGTTGCTCCGGCGCTGAGACAGCTGACATTTCTTCAATATGACGACTCACGACTTCATTGGCAGGCTACGAGAAGCTCCAGCGAAGCAATTGGTGTTTACTAACTCCGACGGTGCGACAATTCACGGCGGCTATCATCTGACCGAATTAAAAGCAGCATCGTTCGATACGGTCGATTGCGGTGCGGAAAAGAACCAGTGGAACGAGACGATCGTGCAGCTGTGGGTTCCTGAAGATGAGGAGAACGGGGAGTTCATGACCGCACAAAAGTTCTGGCAATCTACGACAAGGTCGCGCGGCTGATCCCGCTCCATCCGACAGCAGAAATTCGTTTCGAGTACGGCGACGAGAACTTTCCGCCTTCCAATTACCACGTCGAAAGCGTCACTGAAAACGAGACCGATCTTCGCGTAGAGCTGCGGCTTCCGGAAACAACATGCAAGGCACGTGACCGTCGCGAATCAGGCGCGACTTGCTGCAGCTAATTTATACGAAGGAGTCCTCATTCTTACGGGCACCCACACAGATCCTAAGAAGTCCAACAGCTGATGGACTAGCAGGACTCATTGTGCTATGAGATCACTGTTGTGGTGAGTAGAATTGTCTTGTCGGTCATGCTTGCGATGGCGCTCCCGATCGCGGCGACGCCGCTTTCGGCGCGGATATGCATTCTTTCGAATGCTCCAAGTGAGAAGGCGTGCAAACCGGGTTCCTGCGCGAACAAAATATGTTGCGCGACATCGTCAAGGAATACCGCGCCCGCGTCGCATCCGACTGCAAAAGGTGATTCCAGTCAACAATTGCCGGTCGCCAGCTTGGTAACTGCGTTCTCTTTCTCAGGTCGGCAAATCGAAGTGCAGAAATTCCGACGAGATAGGCCAGCGTCATCGGCGAAAACATCGCCGCAACTGGCGCTGCTCTGCACATTTCTCATCTGATCCACGGACGCTGACGCCCGGGGTGTGCCCATTCGCTGGCATGCCTGGTCTTCAACCGCAGTCCTGGATCAATGAAAACAACAACTCTCTTAATTTTATTAGCTACATCTCTATTACTTGGAAGTCAGATCGCCGTTGACGGCGGCGAAGACAGCGCTGGTTCGACACGACTCTCGTTAGCTGACGTCACACGCCTTGTGCTGGAGAATAATCCGGCAATCAAAGAAGCGGAGCACCGCTGGCGTGCAGCGCGAGAGCGGGTGCGGCAGGCATACGCGTGGGATGATCCGCGCGTTGCCGGTGAATCCCGCGTACGGCGCTTTATCGATGTACCGCCAAATGCATTTATGGATCAGTCGCTCACTCTCGAGCAACTGATCCCCATCACTGGAAAAAATCTTGTGCGAGGACGGAGTGCTGCGGCTGAGGCGTTCTCTGCATTTCAAGAAGCGCGACGTGCTCAGCTCGACGTGATCGCCAAGGCGCGCGCCACCTACTTCCAGCTGGCGAATGCTTATGACCAACTTGAGATCAACAGCAAAAATACCACTTCACTGAAGCAGATCGCCGACATCAGTCGTTCACGATACGAAACTGGTTTGGAAAGTGCGGCGAACGTGCTCATTGCCGAGACCGATTACAGCAAGCTGCTGGAAGCGCGGACGGATTTGGAGCGCAGTTTGTCTGACGCGCAATCGCAACTGAATACGTTGATGAATCGTGACGCGTTTGCACGACTTGGCGTGCCTACGGCGTTCAGCGAGTATCTGGGATACCCGACGCAGAAGCCGCTCATGCTGTTGGAACGAATCATCAAAGCAAGCAGCAACGAAAACGACATTGTGCTCGATGCTTTTTGCGGTTGCGGAACGGCGCTGGTCGCAGCGCAAAAGTTGAAGCGGCAATGGGTCGGGATCGACTTCTCACCGACGGCCTGTCGAGTTGTTGCAACACGACTGAAGAAAGATTGCGGACTCAAGGAAGACGAAAAGCTTTGGGCAATCGGTCGCGGATTTGTCGTGCGCGACTTGCCGAAGACCGAAGAGGAACTTCGCAAATATCCGCCGTTTGAGTTCGAGAACTGGGCAGTTGTCGCTCTCGGCGGAATTCCAAACAAGGCGCAGGTAGGTGACATGGGCATCGATGGCCGCATCTTTCCTGTGGGCGCAATGCCCGCAGCGCGCTCTCGCGAAACACCCGAATGGAATTCATGGATGTATGGTATCCGGTGCAAGTCAAGCAGCGCGACAAAGTCGGCCGGCCAGACATCGATTCTTTCGAGGCCGTGATGATGCGAGAGGATCGAAAACTTGGCTATTTCGTCGGCTTCGATTTCAGCGGCGACGCGCTCTTCGAGATCGATCGGTTTTTTACGGAAAGAAGCTCGCGAGATCAAGCCGCTCACGGTGCGCGAGATTCTGGATGAGGAAATCGCGGCGAAATGAAGTGGAAGAAGAGGGTTGGCGAGACGAGCAGCGTCATTCGCGCGTCGTCGGATTTGTCGACGATTGAGCTTTACGATTTCGAACTACTATTCCGGCTGGTGATCTAGAGCGTGTAGCGACCATTCTGCGTGCGAGCGATGTGTTCTGTCCCGGCCCAACAGCAGGCGATATTTACAATTGGCAGACCTGTCGAAGAGCTCACGCAGACGGAGTGACAATCGTGGCGCTCCTTGACCGCAACATCCTCAACGACGTTGTGATTCTTGCCCAGACAGCAACAAGTGATTTCGCTGATCCGTTGCCTGATCGTGCGCGATTTGGAGCGGCAGTCATGGCTTATTTGCTATGCTGCAACATTCTCGTTGATCCGGGTCTCGCGGTTCACGAGTGGCCGACCGATGCTTTGGAAAAATTGACTTTGTTCCGCCGAGCCGATGAGGCGGACGCATCAATTTACATCGACATCGCGCTGCAGCGTGCCGAGGGATTTGCTCGAACCGATCTTCCGCCGCCAAAGGTGCGACCATCGCCAGAAACCCGCTGGGGAAATGTGTCCGGAAGAGAAGAGCATCGTCTGGCTGTGCTCAAGATTGCGAAGTTGGAACTTGCCTCGCTCAGTCGCTATCAAAAGATTGAAAAATTCTTCGACTGGACTTTCAACAACTACGTTTTCCTGCCTGCTGCTATCAGCCTTGCGGCCCAGCAGTTTGGACCGCGCTCTTCAAAGCGGATTCTGCGTCGAGTCGCGACGGCGGACCGACAACGTGCTTTGTCAGCGATAGACAACGCGGCCTGGGACTTAACGGTTGCTATGCATTGGGCTGAGCGGGGTACCAAACAACTTCAGGAGAAGAGATTTTGGATTTTATGTTCACGCGATGAAGCACTCAAGGCGCTTGCGAAAAACCTGCACTTTAGTCGGGATGCTGGGCAGACACGAGAGGATGCACTGCAGACGATGTTTACCGAGCTTTGGGGAGTCTCGGACGGCAGACGCCTTGCTGCCCGGCTCTTGGCGTTGATGATTGATGCGAAGAATCCGACAAGGTGGTGTAACCAGCCGGGGTTTGAACAGAGGATAGCTGTTATGACCCACGACCTAGAGGAGGAGATTCTTGCTTGGCAACCTTCGCAGTCGGCGGAGTGCAGCCCTCGAATTGGCCATATGATTTAAGATGAACGATCCAAAAAATCAGCACTGGCTAGCTGTGAAAGACGATCTGGACAAATTTCACCAGCGAAACTTGGCCTCTGATCCGGAGTACGCCATCGCCCGCCAGTTGCTTGATCTCGGCGAGGCTGTTGCGTCTCATACATTTCCGTCACAGGAACAATTTTGACGTGGGTCGCCGTCGAGCGTCGCGCAACGCGCTGTCGAGTGGTAACAGCGAAGAGTAATCGGTTCTGTCACACAAACGTAACAGTAAAGCTTTTGACCGGCCGAATCAGCGTGCGGCAACTTCATCGTATGATGAAACTCCGCAGACGCATATTTCTTGGACTCGTAATCGTGCTCGGCTTAAGCGCGACAGCTTCGGCGCAGATGATGATTAACGGAGCGGGCGCGACGTTCCCGTATCCGATCTATTCGAAGTGGTTCGATGAATACGCAAAGGTCGATCCCTCGGTGCGGTTCAATTACCAATCAATCGGTTCCGGCGGAGGCCAGAAACAAATCCTCGCGCAAACCGTAGATTTCGGCGCATCGGATGGGCCGATGAGCGATGATAACTTGAGCAAAGCGCCTGGGAAGCTCTTGCATATTCCAACTGTCGCGGGTGCCGATGTGGTTACCTACAATCTGTCTGGGAATCCGGCCTTAAAATTCGACGCGGACACGATTGCGGGAATTTTTCTCGGTCAGATCAAAAAGTGGAATGATCCGAAGCTGATGACGTTAAATCCAGGCGCAAAACTGTCTGACCAAGAGATTGTAGTCGTCCATCGCTCAGATGGCAGCGGGACGACCTATATTTGGACAGACTACCTGAGCAAAATCAGTCCAGAATGGAAGACGAAGGTTGGTACAAATACCTCGGTGAACTGGCCGACGGGAATCGGAGGCAAAGGCAATGAAGGTGTCTCCGGCCAGGTGAAGCAGACGCCGGGAGCGATCGGGTACGTGGAATTGATCTACGCGATCCAAAACAAGATGCCCTACGCCGACGTCAAGAATGCAGCCGGCACATTTGTGAAGCCGACGCTTGAATCAATTACTGCTGCGCTGGCGACAGCTGAAATCCCAGACGATTTCCGCTTCTCGATGACAAATGCAGCGGGAAAAGACGCCTATCCGATTTGCGGGGCCACGTGGCTATTGGTTTATGAGCAGCAGAAAGATCCAGCCAAAGGCAAAAAGCTGATCGAATTCCTGAAATGGGCAGCGACAAAGGGCCAAGGAATGGCCAAAACCCTCGACTACGCGCCACTGCCAGAAAGTGTTCAACAACGTGTTCTGAAGCGAATCGACGAGATCAAATCTTAATCAATTGGGCAGCGATGCGCTCGCCCTGCAACGTGTAGCTTGTTGTAATGTGAACGGCCGTTGTGGGGCAGACGCCCTGCTTGCCGACCCTCCACAATGGCATTAACTGCTTCGGTTTCAGTCGCAGAGAGCTCCGCGCGCGAGAGGATGGCGCCGCCGTCGCGGTTTGGCGACAAGGCATTCGAATGGCTCACCCTGGCAATGGCGTCTGCCGTCGTTGTGCTGGTCATCTTGATCGGGTGGGAATTGTGGATTGGATCTTCACTCGCCATCAAAAAATTCGGTTTTCGTTTCCTCACCACGTCCACGTGGGACCCGGTAGCAGAGCAATTCGGTGCGCTGCCGTTTATTTACGGAACGCTGGTTTCTTCGGCAATTGCGTTAATCATTGCTGTGCCATTGGGCATCGCGACGGCGGCATACCTTACGGAACTTGCTCCGTTGTGGGTTCGGCAGCCGCTCATTTCGCTGATCGAGATGCTCGCCGCGATCCCCAGCGTAATTCTAGGACTTTGGGGCATCTTCGTGATGGTGCCGTGGCTCCGGAACTATCCTTTTCCATTCCTGAAACAATACTTTGGTTGGATACCACTTTTCACCGGCCCGATCTACGGCCCGTGCATGTTTGCCGGCGGAATTATCATAGCCATCATGATTTTGCCAATCATCACGTCGGTCTCGCGCGAGATTTTGCGCAGCGTGCCGGATTTGCAGCGTGAAGCGGCCTACGCGCTCGGCGCCACCCGTTGGGAAGCGACCCGGATTGCGGTCCTAAGTTATGCGAAGAAAGGATTGTTCGGCGCGATTATTCTGGGTCTCGGACGAGCCCTCGGCGAAACCCTGGCGGTGACGATGGTGATCGGCAACACACCGCAAATTGTGGCATCGCTCTTCAAGCCCGGGTACACGCTGGCCAGCGTGCTAGCTAATGAATTCACGGAAGCAACGACTGACATTTACCTTCAGGCGTTGTTCGAGATTGGACTGGTCCTATTTGGAACAACGATCCTGGTGAACCTTCTCGCCCAACTGCTGCTGCGAACGATCGCCACAACATCAGCAACCCGCGCCGTGCAATAACCATGCATTCCAAAAGAGCAGACAAACACACCTGGCGCAAAATCAAAAGCGCGGTGGCATCGACAACTGCTTTTGTTTCCGCCATTCTTGTTATACTGCCATTGGGTCTGGTGTTCTTTCACCTGCTCATTAACGGGATCTCTTCGGTTAACTGGGATTTCTTCACCAAATTACCGGCGCCCGTCGGCGAGGTCGGTGGCGGCATGGCAAATGCCATCGTTGGCACGCTTGAACTACTGGCCCTTGCTGGCGCAATTGGAATTCCAATTGGCGTTTTAGGCGGAGTTTACCTGGCGGAATATGGTTCCGCTCGCATCAATTCAGTGCTGCGATTCTTGGCTGACGTCCTCAATGGAATCCCATCGATTACCTGGGGCGTGGTCGTTTACGGTCTGGTCGTATTAAGGTTCAAAAGCTTCTCCGTCCTTGCTGGCGGTCTGGCGTTAGGGCTAATTATGATTCCACTCATCGTTCGCACGACCGAAGAAGTCGTTTTGCTGGTTCCTCATGGTTATCGCGAAGCTGCGCTAGCACTTGGTGTCAGCCGGTGGCAAACCATCGTCCATATTGTAATGAAGACTGCATCCAAGGGGATCATCACTGGCATTCTGCTGGCCTTAGCACGGATCGGCGGCGAGACCGCCCCGCTTCTTTTTACTGCTTTTGGAAATCGGTTTTGGAATCACAGTCTTACTCAGCCCATCGCCGCGCTGCCGTTGCAAATTTTCACTTACGCAATTTCTCCCTATGACGATTGGCATCGCCAGGCCTGGGCCGGCGCGCTGGTGCTCGTCACGGGAATTTTTTTCGTTAATATAACCGTTAGAATCCTGACTCGCGACCGGGGCGCGTCGGTTGCTTAGAACATTCGAAAATGGATAATTTGATTATGGCGACACCCGAACAAAGGGTTACGGAGCGGGTCGAGGGCGCTGCCCAGCCGCCCGCTAATAGCGAGCCAGCGCCGAAGTTAACTTTTGAGGCGAAGAATGTGTCGATCTGGTATGGGCAAAAGCGCGCCATCGAAGACATAAGCCTCAACATCATTTCCAAGTCCGTGACAGCGATCATTGGGCCAAGCGGTTGCGGAAAATCAACCTTCCTTCGGGCTCTCAATCGGATGCACGAGCTGACCCCAAAGACGCGTATGGAAGGAACGGTGCTGCTGCACGGCGAAGATCTCTATTCCAAAACCGTTGATCCTGCGATTGTTCGCCGCCGGGTTGGCATGGTGTTCCAAAAATCAAATCCGTTTCCGACCATGACGATTGGCGAAAACGTGATCTGCGGCTTGCGACTGAACGGAGTGCGCAATCAAAAATTTCTCAACGAGCGTTTGGAAAAATCACTGCGCATGGCCGCTCTTTGGGACGAAGTGAAAGACGATCTGCACAAACCTGGAACGAGCCTTTCTGGCGGGCAACAGCAGCGACTGTGCATCGCGCGCGCGCTCGCCGTCGAGCCGGAAGTGATCTTGATGGATGAACCCTGCTCGGCGCTTGACCCGATCGCTACAGCGAAAATTGAAGAATTGATCTACGAACTCAAAGCCCAATACACAATTGTGACTGTGACGCACAACATGCAACAAGCCGGTCGTATCTCCGATTACACCGCTTTCTTTTATCTTGGAAGACTGATCGAGTTTGGAGCGACGACAGCGATTTTTACAAATCCAAGTGAACGACAGACGGAGGATTATATTACTGGCAGGTTTGGATGATGTTTCCAGGCGCGGCCCGTCGGGCGCCCGGATTAGATGACAGCAAAAAGTGAGGACCACAATGGTTACACAAAAACATATTCTTGGGACATTCGATGAAGCGCTGTCGGCATTGCGCAATAACGTGCTCATGATGGCTGGTTTGACTGAACGCAGCCTGGAACGGGCAATTAAGGGTTTGTTCAATCGCGATGACAATCTGTGCGTTACTGCCATTGCTGATGATGAAGAGATCGATCAACTCGAGATGCAGATCGATAAGGATGGCGTCGCGATTTTGTTGCGGTTTCAACCGGTGGCGTCTGATCTGCGGCGTGTCGTTTCCGCGATGAAATTATCTTCCAATCTTGAGAGACTCGGCGATCAGGCAACAAACATCGCGCGTAGGGCACGGAAATTAAATCAACACCCGCCGCTGAGTGAAGTTGATCTGATCGGGCCAATGCGCGAAAAGGCCATGGCTATGTTCAAAGATAGTGTGGACGCTTATGTGCGCGAAGACGTCGAGCTTGCCCGCGCGATTGTTCCACGCGATCACTCATTGGACGAACTGAATCGCGTTGTTAGTCGCAAATTAATCGCGCGAATGACCCAAGATCGAGACCAGCTTCGGGGGTATTTGAACTTGATGTTCGTTGCCCGAGCGCTTGAGCGCGTCGGCGATCACGCAACGAACATCGCCGAGGACGCAGTCTATGCCGCTGCAGCGGAGGACATCAGGCACCAGTCCTTAACCGCCTCCGTCTGAGACTGAGCGTTGCGTATGCGCGGCTGATCGGCAATCGTTAAAAGATGCCGCAAGCCCAGGCCACTCCGCTCACTGAAGAGAAAAGCGATGCGACCGCTGTTCCGCAGGTTGTCCAGACCGTCCACGACCGTTTTGGCGATCCGAAGAATTTCATTAACCGGGAGCTGAGCTGGCTCGCGTTCAACCAACGCGTTCTCGAGGAAGCGCAGGATCCCACGCAACCGCTCATTGAACGGGTTAAGTTCCTCACGATTTTCAGCTCAAATCTGGATGAGTTTTTCGAGATTCGCGTAGCCGGAATCAAACAACAGATTGAAAGTGAGACGAGCGATGTTGGTCCTGACGGCTTGAGCCCCACGGAGCTGTTCGACCGCATTCAGAAGAGGGTGCGCGAGCTTGTGGGGATGCAGTATGCGCTTTGGAAAAACGAGTTGCTGCCCGAGCTGGCAAAGAACGGGATTTACGTGCGGGAGATCGCGGAGTTGTCGGCGAAACGCACTGCTTGGGCGAATCGCTATTTTCAGCAGGAAGTTTTTCCAATGCTGACGCCACTGGCCGTGGACGCCAGTCATCCATTCCCGCATCTGTTGAATCGCAGCCACAATCTGCTGGTACGAGCGAAGACACGCCGTCGCGGCGAGCCGCTGCACGCCATTGTCCAAGTGCCGCGAGTTGTGCCGCGGCTTATCCTGATGCCGCGCGGCACCGGTGCGAACGAGCCGTGGGAATACATTTATCTGGCGTCGCTAATTAAGCAGCACATCGGCGAATTGTTTCCCGGCTTGATCTTGGACGGCGTGCACGCGTTTCGCGTCACGCGCAACAGCGATCTCTATATCGACGATGAGGAAGCGGAGAACCTCTTGCGAACGATCGAGCAGGAATTGCGACGCACCAGCCGTGGCAACGCCGTGCGGCTGGAAGTGGAACCCGATTGTCCGAAAGATTTTCTCGAGCTGCTTCTTGAGTTTTTCAATCTGTCTGAAGCGGATGCTTACAAACTCGATGGCCCATTGACGATGACGCATCTTGCTCCGCTGGTCGCCAACGACGCGTTTGCCAGGCTGAAAGACCGTCCGTTTCAACCGGCTCGCGATCCGGCGTTGCCACCACACGCGGATTTCTTCGAGATCTTACGACGACAGGACGTGTTGCTGCATCATCCTTATGACAGTTTCGATGAAGTCGTCGAGTTGGTCGAGACGGCGGCAAAAGATCCGCAGGTGCTTGCCATTAAAATGACGCTGTACCGTACGAGCGGGGATTCGCCCATTGTGGAGGCGCTAATCGACGCGGCTAACGCAGGAAAACAGGTTACCGCGATTGTCGAGTTGCGCGCGCGTTTTGATGAGGCAAGCAACATTCAGTGGGCGAGACGCCTGGAAGAAGCCGGCGCGCACGTGATCTACGGTGTGGTAGGTCTCAAGACTCATTGCAAGGTGTTGCTGATCGTTCGGCGTGACGCCGACGAACTCCGTCGTTATGTCCATCTCGGCACGGGAAATTATCACTCGCGGACCGCCCGCATTTACACCGATTTCAGTCTCCTCACCAGCGAGCCGCAGCTGAGCGAAGAAGTGGCGACCGTTTTCAATACGCTTACCGGCCTCGCTGGTTATCCCGGATTGAAAAAATTACTGGTCTCACCATTCGACATGCACAGCCGGTTAATGAAACTGATCGAGCGGGAGCGCGATAACGCTCTGGCAGGCAAGCCTGCCCGGATCGTCGCGAAGATGAATTCGCTCGTCGATCAGGAGATCATTGAGAAGCTTTATGAAGCGTCCTGCGCAGATGTGACCATTGATCTGGTCGTGCGCGGGATCTGTTGCTTGCGTCCGAGAGTTCCAGATCTTAGCGAAAACATCCGTGTTATCAGCATTGTTGGCCGGTTTCTGGAGCACAGCCGGATCTTTTATTTTGAAAATGCCGGGCAGCCGCGGGTTTTTCTTTCCAGTGCGGATTGGATGCCGCGCAATTTTTACCGGCGAATCGAGCTGGCTTTCCCGATCGAGACGCCGGCGTTGCGGGATCAAATCATCAACGACGTCATTCCCGCGTTTCTGAACGATCGCGTGAAGGCGCGGGAGTTGCAGCCGGACGGCACGTACCGTCGTTTAAGGCCGGAAGGCGAAGAACCGCGCCGGCAGGCGCAGTGGCAATTTCGCGAAGTATCACGCGAACGCATGAAAAAGCTTGGTGGTTCGACGAAAAAAGCGCGTGCGGACCGGCTGGTGCCAATTGCGGTTGTAAAGGAAAGCGGCGCGACCGGAGCGACGAAATCGGAGACGCAGTGAAGAAAAAAATCCTCATCATTGATGTCGGCGGGTCGAACGTGAAGCTGATGATTTCGCGCGCGCAACGGCGAAAATTCAAATCCGGTCCGGAGATGACGCCGCGCGAACTGGTGACTCAGCTCAAGTCGCTGTTGCAGGATTGGACGTTCGACGCGATTTCGATGGGGTTCCCGGCGCCGGTCCGCAATGGGTGTATCATGAGCGAGCCGAAGCATCTTGGGGCCGGCTGGACACGATTTGATTTTGAGAAGTCGTTAGGTAAACCTGTCCGGATTATCAATGATGCCGCGATGCAGGCGCTCGGCAGTTATCGCGGTTGGCGGATGTTGTTTCTTGGACTGGGCACCGGACTGGGATCGACCCTGATCTGGCAAAGCAACGTGCTCCCACTCGAGCTTGGCGATCTGCCGTATGGCAACGGCCACATAATCGAGGATTACCTCGGCAAGTCTGGACTGAAACAGCTCGGCGAAAAGCGATGGAAAAGCGAGGTCTTTCGTGCCGTCGTGTTGTTGAAGAAATCGTTGATTTCCGATTATGTGGTCCTCGGTGGCGGAAGCGCGAAGAAATTGGATCGACTGCCGGAAGGAGTCGAGCTGGGACATAACCGAAACGCATTTCTCGGCGGCGTTCGCCTCTGGCAAACCGATCCGCAGACGCGCAGACCAAAGTGGCAAATCTTGTGAGAATTAAGTCTGTCATGTCGAGCGAAGTCGAGACATCCCGCGAAACCACCGTAGGTTGTGCTACGGGATTGAAAGGCCTGGCCTCGCCGCCTGTGGCGGCTACGTTGCAGCCTCGAGTGGGCTCGGAATGACTGTCTAGAACATGCAACTCTATTTTCTCAGACACGGTGAAGCCGATTGGCCGGGCTGGACCAAGTCGGATGATGAACGGCCGCTCACGGATTTTGGCAAAAAAGAAGTGCGGCAGGTGGCGAAGTTTCTCAGCCGTCTCAAGGTAAAGCTCGATTCAATTGTAACCAGTCCGCTGCCGCGAGCGTTGCAAACGGCAGAGATTGCAGCGGAACAGCTGAAAACAAAGTTGGGCCAGGACGAAGCGCTCGAGCCGGGATTTGGGATTAGTGAGTTAAGGAATGTGCTTAAGCGGCATCGCTCAAAAGTTTTGTTGCTGGTTGGCCACGAGCCGGACTTTTCGAGTGTGATCTCCGCGCTGACCGGCGCTTCTCTCAAGCTTTCCAAAGCCGGTGTGGCGCTGGTCGACATCGATTCCGACACTGAGAAAGGCAGACTTCTCTGGCTGTTCCCCCCAAAAGTCGCGCGAAAGTGTAAGTTCTAACGCGGCGACTGCCTCAAGCTAAGGGTTCGTGGTAGCTGCCGGTGAACTCGCTGGGGCTACGCTGCCGGCGGGCAGAACGCCCGCTCCGGAGTTCGGGGCAGCAGAAGCAGCGGGCAATACGGAATTCTGCGGGCTTGCAGCCGAAGGTGAATTTTGCGGCGCAGCCGGTGCAGGCGAACTTTGCGGTGCGCCTTGGGTTTTCATTAGTTCACGACGGAAGGCGCTGCTGGCTGTGCTCTGGTGCGCATAAAGAACCGATAGCGCAAAGGTGAGCACGAAGAATATTCCTGCCAGCCACGTGGTGAACTTCACCAGCACGTTCGTGGTCTGTGCGCCGAAAATGTTCTCCGTGACTCCCGCGCCAAATGCTGCGCCGAGACCTTCACTTTTTGGTCGCTGCATCAGGATGACAAGCACCATCAGTGCGGCGACTAGCACGAAAAGCACCAGGCAAAAGCTGATCAGCAGATTCATTGGGAGGCGAAATATGACTGGTAAATACCGAATGTCGAATGGCTCTGCCGCGGAAATCGTTTAATCGTGAATCGCGGAATGGAAATCCAATGTAATGATTTAACGAATCACGCCGGCTTGATCATTCCTGATTTTTGATCTCATCCCAAAGCGGATCCAACTCGCCCAACTCCGCTTCGCCCAATTTCCTACCACGCGCTTTGAGTTCGTCCTCCAGTCGATTAAAACGCGCAATGAATTTGTCTGTGGCAGATTGCAATGCGCTTTCGGCGTCGACTTTGGACTTCCGCGTCAGGTTTACAACGGCGAACAGCAGATCGCCAATCTCGTCTTCGATCATTTCCTGTTTTCCTGACTGGATCGCCTCTTTTGTCTCACGAAGCTCTTCGTCCACCTTAGCCATCACATCGCGCAGTGCTGTCCAATCGAAATTCACCCGAGCCGCTTTGCATTGCGCCTTTTGCGCGCGCACCAGCGCGGGCAATGCTTTCGGCACACTCGCCAGGTAATGTAAGTCGGCTTTTTTCTCTTCGCGCTTGATCGCTTCCCATTGTTTGAGCACGGCGCCGGCGTCGCTAGCTTCGCTCGTGCCGAACACATGCGGATGCCGCCGGATTAGTTTGTCCGACACCTGCTCAATCACCTCCGCAATGTCGAAGCGGCCGATTTCGCGCGCGATTTGAGCATGCATCACCACGAGCAACAAAAGATCGCCGAGTTCCTCGCGAAAATGCGCATGGTCCTGAGCGCGCGCCGCCTCGGCCGTTTCGTATGCCTCCTCGACGAGCGCTGGCACCAATGATTCGTTGGTTTGCTCACGATCCCACGGACAACCACCGGGACCGCGAAGTTTCGCGACAATGTCGCAGAGTTTCGCGAAATCATCGGTGATTTGTGGTCGATGATCAGGCATAAGGAACCTCTTCGATTGTACAGATCTTCACTGAGCACGGATTTAGCGGGAATCCAGTGCCGGCTTACAACGATCGCACTTTGTTTTTGAGCGATAATGTGCATTAAGAGCTGCACATTCCTCGACAACCCGATCAGACTGACGATTTTGACGCCTCGGCCACTGATCGATGGCCACTAACCAGTCTCAGTATCGGCCTTGTGTGGCGTCGCGGATTGTCTGTTGACGAATCGTTTTTAGTTTTTGGTACTGCTCAGGTGACAGGATCGCTTTCATCTGCGGATCCGTCTGCTGATGAATAGCCCTGATTTGTTGAATTTTCTGCACTTTTGAAAGCGAATTGTCGTTCTTGATGGCATTCACTTTTGGTGCTTCGGCGGCAAGAATGGGCAGGATTTTCTCCTTTTGTTCGGGCGTGAGGTTAAGCTGTTGTGCTATCGCCTGAGCCTTTGACATCGCACCCCCTTTTTGAGCAAACGAAGTGGGTGCCAGCAGCGCAATCGTCGCGATCGATAGCGCCGAGATAATGAGGTGAGTGTGGTTCTTCATATTTTCTCCTTTTGTTTTGGCGCGCCATCGTGGTGACGGCGGTTCGCTAAGTCAAGCCCAATTGCGGTAGACGGATCGTTCGGAAGGAATTTTCTTGAAACCGGTGAAGGTCGCAGCGGAGATTTCTCCTCTACAAAAGGTGCCACTTCAGTTCGCGGGAATTGCGTTTCCTTTCCCACAAGCGGATTCCACCGAGGAATGCGTTTTCGTTTTGACCGCGCACGATTCCCTTGGGCAATCGATCTAACCGATGCACCAGGCCGCCACCAACGACGACGTAATCGGCGATGAACGCGCGCTTTAATTGGCCGACGGCATAAATGACTTCACGTTTCCATTTTCTTTTGCCCAATTTCGCCAGGCCGGGCACACCGAGATCGTTCTCAATGATGTTTTCGTTCGCGTAGGGGAGGTCGCCCAGCTCGAGTGACATGAGATTTCTACCCCATACCAGCGCGGATCCAAGCCCTGTTCCAAGCCCCAGAAACAGCATGCGCCCGCCGCCGAGATAACTGCCGAGCGCTTGCATGGCTGCGTCGTTAACGATGCGCACCGGTATTCCCAACGCTCGGGCAAAATTAAAATGCACCCAGTCTTTGCCAAGGTGCTTCGGGTTTCGAAGAATTCGTCCATTGCGCACAGGCGCCGGGAAACCAATCGACGCAACGTCGAATTTCCAGCCCCTCGCGGTCTCCTTGAGTTTCGCGAGAAACTGTTTTGGAGTCACTCGTGGACCAGATGGAAATTCGCGTTCCACGCGCTCGGACATAAGCAGTTTGACAAAGGTGCCACCGATATCGACGACGAGGATTCTTCTCTTCATGAGTGCGCGTCCGCGGGGGACGCGAATTATCGGCCGCGACCGAACAATCGCCCCATGCCGGCCTTCGGTTCGGGCTTCGCGGTTGTGCTGCCAGGCCAGCATTCTACGATTTCAAGCGCAACGAACCGGAACAGCAGTTGTCGGGCAGATTTCAAATCGAGCCGCAGATTTTTTGCAATCTGTTGCACGGACCGGGCGCCGTTGAACTGCGAGCCGAATTGGGCCTCATCCGAAGTCAGCTTCAACTTCTGGACGCGATCGAAGCCTTCTCTCGTGTAAGACGGGATCGATGCCGGATCGAAACCTATTGGTTGCTCCGGGTTCTGGACGAGACGCAATGTTTCCAACGACCAGTCGTCCACATCCGGGTCCCCAGTCACGTCGCCAAATCCGCCTACCACATCGGCATTCTTTTCAAACATGATCCATACATTTGGCGCCGACCACAGTTGCGAAAAGAGCAGTTGACCTTGATGGCGAATTAGATCAAGCGCCAGCTGCCGCTCGATAGACTCGTTGCGGGCAAGCGTTAGCAGAAAAGGAGTCCCGTTTTCCTTCTGCTGATCGCGAGCGTTGGCAACAACCTCTGGATCGACGTTGGCGAGGATGGGTAATGTCTCCGGACAGTAAAGTTCCGGGTCCCGAGTGGTGGCTAAAACAATCTCACCGTCACGCGCGAGAACGTCGATCGGTTCCTGGTCCCAGCAGGCTCGGAGCAGCCCGGTTAGATTCTCTTTTCCGATGGCTCGTATCGCAAGATCCAAGGGAAATAGATTTGTGCGACCGCAAAAATAAACATCAGCCGTGCCGGGTTCCTTCCGCTGTCCGATTTCCGTGGTTGTAGGGTTCGAAACGGGCTGGGCCCAATCCGACTCGGGGGCGGATGCGCGCCACCACTCGTCAGACTGGAAAGCCTCGGAACTCGTGCCGGGCTCGGACGCTGCCTCGTCTTGGCGTGGGACGGGTGGCTGGTCGATCTGGTCGCGCTCTTCGCTGTTCGAACTTTCCATTTGGGTTTTTAGTGACTTGGGTTTACGGGCTGCTCTCGCCGTAACTTTTCTGTCGCTGTAAGCAAACCCCTTATCGAGGCTTTATCAAGAAGCCAATGTTCGCAATGGAGAACTGTCATGCCTTTCTGAAAATTGCCGGGCGAGTTCGCGTCTGCTGATTTTGCCACGCTCGTTTGTAGGAATTGTTTCCATCACAAAGATTCGTTTCGGCACCTGCCATCCGCTCAACGTAGTGCGGCAAAATCGTAGAAGGTCGGTTTCGGTTACGTCCGGGGCTGCCAGCACGCACGCCGCCACCTCTTCATTTCGTAGTCCTGCACCTGTCGGCCGGCCGAACACGACCGCCTGCCGCACGCCCTTGAAACGCAACAGATGCGCTTCTACTTCCGCGGGGTTGACTTTTTTTCCGGCGACATTGATTACGTCCGAAACCCGCCCCACGATCTTCAGCGCGGAATCGTGTCGCGCGAGCAGATCGTCCGGAACAAAAACACCGTTGCCAAGCTTCTGCTCGTCCGGTTCGGGAAAATAGCCGTCGCTCACTGCTGCGCCGCGAACGCGAACTTGGCTAGCGGTCTCCTTGGGATCGATAAGCTCAACGTCGACACCTTGAATCGGCTGCCCCACAAGACCGTCCTCGAACTTTGTGCCACAACGATCGTAGCAAATTCCTCCGCATTCCGACGCGCCGTAGAAGGAATGGATCGGCTGCCTGAATTTCTCAAAAAAGCTTTTCGCGACGGCGCTCGAGAGTGGTGCACCAGCAGAAATGCAGAGCCGAACTTTTGGCAAAGGGGGCACATCACCCATGTCGCAAAACGCCTGATAAAAAACCGGCGTACCGGGAAACACCGTCGCGCCAGTGCGCGCAAGATCAGCAAGAACCGCTCGCGGTGTTCTGTCGCGGCTCAGAACCAGTGGCACACCGCGTGCAATCAATGGTGTCAGCAAATTGCTAAACCCATACGAGTGCGAGACCGGGATCACGCCAAAATTCAGATCGTTACCTGAAATGCCCATTGTATCGCAAATCTGATTGCAATCGGCCAGCAACTGATGACTGCGAAATCGAATCGCGCGCGGCGCCGCCGTTGTGCCCGACGTAAGTTTTAGGAGCGAGGGTACATTTTCGCCCCAATCTGATGGAGTGTCGACTGGCCGCAGCCGAACGATCTGCGGAGAATCTGCGGTGGGGACAGCGGACATTACAGCGCTCGCTCCGCAAATCTCCAACGCTGCGTCGCGCTGTTGCTCGCCGATAGACTCGTCCAGCGGAAGTACAACCAGCTGCTTGCGCAGACACGCGATGAAAACCGCAGGCCAATGTTCGTGATTGCCAATTTGCACAGCCACGACCGCTCCAGGGAGGAGCTCGTCTATTTTTGCTTCGAAAGCATGTGAGTGCCCTTCAATGTCCCGAAAGCTTCGCGCGATACGGCCACTTGAATCGAAAATCGCGGCGTCATCGCCTTTGCGCGAGATCGTCGTCTGCCATGCGATTAGCAGTGGATCGCCATGTTTCATCGCTTGCAAAAAGCGTCGTTCACGAATACATTCCGCGCTCCCTTTAAAAGATGAAAGCAGGCATTCATCCAGAATATTACGAGACTGATATGGTGTGCGCATGCGGCGCGGTGTATCACACCCGCTCCACGCGTCGCGATATTAAGATCGGCATTTGTGCCGCTTGTCATCCCTTTTTCACTGGCGAACAAAAGTTTGTCGATACTGCGGGCCGGGTCGAGAAATTTGCCCGCCGTTACGGCAGCACGAAAGCTGCCCGCGCCGAGAAGAAAGCTTAGCTCGTTGTAGAGGCGCTTGTGCCAAGCGCCTGGTTTTGCGGCTGATACAGGCGCCACTACACCCTCATGGACTTAAATTCTCTTATCCAACTCAAACGCGAACGCTTCGAACAAGTCGAGCGCGAGATTGCGGATCCACGCCTGTTCGATAATCGCAAACGCGCTGAGGAGATTATGCGCGAACACGCGAGTCTAAGGGAATTGCTGGAGAAATCGCGGACGCTCGAAATCGCGCGTAACCAATTAGACGATAATCGCGAGCTGGCGACGTCGCGTGATGTCGAGATCGCAGCCATGGCTGACGATGAAATTCCCGAGCTCGAAAAACGCGTTGCCGATCTTGAACGCGATGTTCAGATCGCCTTACTGCCGGCGGATCAAACGGAAGAGCGTGACGCGATCGTCGAAATCCGTGCCGGGACAGGCGGCAACGAAGCCGCTATTTTCGCCGCCGATCTTTACCGGATGTATCATCGATATGCAGAAGCGGCGGGACTGAAGAGTGAGGACCTCGAATCGAGTCCGTCGGAGCTTGGTGGATTTAAGGAAGCGATCTTTCGAGTTTCGGGCGAATCGGTCTTTCGAAAGCTTCGTTACGAGAGCGGAGTGCACCGCGTACAGCGGGTGCCTGCAACCGAGGCCCAGGGCCGCATTCATACATCCACAGCAACGGTGGCGGTGTTGCCGGAGGCGGAAGATATCGACGTTGAGTTAAAACCGGACGATTTGCGGATCGAAGTCTCGCGCGCCGGCGGTCCGGGCGGGCAAGGCGTGAATACGACCGATTCAGCCGTACAGGTGATGCACATTCCCACCGGGATGATTGTTCGCTGCCAGGATGGTCGCAGCCAAATCAAAAACAAGGACCGCGCGTTATCAATCCTGCGGGCGCGGTTGTTGGAGCATAAGCAGCGCGAGGAGGCGGAGAAATACAGCGCGCAACGCCGAGGACAGATCGGCACCGCTGGACGCGAAGAGAAAATTCGCACCTACAATTTTCCACAGAACCGTGTGACCGACCACCGCGTCGGCCTCACGCTTTACAATTTGGATCGAGTAATGGATGGCGATCTCGGTGAGTTGATTCGGTCACTGCAAGCCGCAGATGTCGCTGATCGGTTGAAGCAATCAGCGGCCGCGGCATAGTCCGCTGGGCATTTCGCTGAAGGGCGCTTGACCTGTGGACAAATCGATATTGAAAGCGCCGCCTTTATCACCAGTCGGGTCAGAGAATCTCGCGGTGTCGTACTGCAGCGCCTATTTGATGGCGGCAGTTAATTTTCTGGACGGACGACTCTGATTTAATGTACGTCTCACATTTAACTTCTTCGCCACAATGATCGCGTTGCGCCAGTTGCCGCCTCCCAATTTGACTGGACAAAAAAACCAGATTTTTCTAATCTCACGATGTAATTCGCGTGGGACATTTGCTTACCACGGCTTTACCCAAACGTAAGGATGAACTGATGCCTTCTTCCAATCTTCCTCCCGGGGAACAACCAAAGGTCAAGCCGTTCGATCCCGTTGTGCTCGACCGCACCGTGATCGCGCTTGAGCAGTGGAATCGCTTCAACATAGCGACTTGAGAGCTCCGAGAAAGAAACACTGCCGGACGAAAGGAATCGGTAGGCCGCGCTTCTGAAGGCAATCGACCAACTAACTCATTTGCGGCGAGAAGGCGCCGGATGACCAAGATGTTTCCAAGGCCGTTCAACGGATTAATCGATGGGGTTAATTCATAAGGATCAATGATGCCGGGGTGGCGAAATTGGCAGACGCGCCAGACTTAGGGTACCTTTTACGTCCGGGCCAAAGACTACAATCGCAACCCTAAACGTGCGCTCTCCACGTTCGATATTCCGACCACACTTCTGGCGTCTCGTCACGCAATTGAGCTGATCCTTGGCGGCCGCTCTGTCGGCCTAACGACAGAACCAGGAACGACTGGAGCAACGGGAAATTCGAAACTTCGCACACACCCTGCGGCTCTTGATTAATAAGGATCACGGCGATCACGGCGAGGACACTCCATGCGTCAAGATTGACAACATGGAAGTATCTCAAGTCGGTGTAGCTGCGCGATGTCTGTCGCAAACAGCTCCGCGCGAGAAGCGCCTCCGTGGGTAAGTTGCCACATGACTGTGCTTGAGGTCCTTTCATCGACGACGGGCTATTTCCAGAAGCGCCATATCGACAGTCCACGTTTGAACGCGGAGCACCTGTTGGCGCACGTGCTGGGCCGGAAGCGGATAGACTTATACTTGGAGTTCGAGCGAGGGTTGGCGGAATCGGAACTTGCGCCGTTGCGCGAATTGGTGAGGCGCCGCGGCTCAGGCGAACCACTCCAGCATCTGCTTGGCACGGTTGAATTCTGCGGCCGCACTTTTCGCTGCGACAAACGCGCACTGGTGCCGCGACCTGAAACCGAGCAGCTTATTGAGCTGCTGATTTCACATTGCAAATCCAAAATTGAACATTCTCGCACGATCGATGTTGGAACCGGCAGCGGCGTTATCGCGCTCACGCTGGCTGACGAATTTCCAAAAGTCGAGATCGTCGGGGTCGATATTTCCGAAGATGCTCTCATGCTCGCCCGCGAAAATGCCGAGCGACTCGGCCTGGTCAATCGTGTCCGATTCCTGCGAAGCAACTTACTTGAAAGTGTCCAACCAGGCTTCGATCTGATTGTCGCGAATCTTCCGTACGTTTCGACAGAAGACCGGCAGAATCTTTCTCGCGAAGTGTTGCACGATCCCAAAGTGGCGCTTTTCGGAGGCGCGCGCGGGGACGAGCTGGTGAGGCAATTGATTACGCAAGCGCCATCGTGGCTTCGGCCGGGCGGAATGCTGGCGATGGAGATCGGGATCAGTCAAAGCGAGGCACTTGTGGCAGTGTTGGCAGAGAAAAATTATCGCGACATTTGGACGGAAAAGGATTACTCGGGTGTGATACGTTTCTTGTTCGCGAAGTATGGATAAAATTCTGATCCACGGCGGCCGCCGGCTTTCCGGTTCCATTAAGGTGAGCGGCTCGAAAAACTCCTCACTGCCGATTCTCGCGGCGACATTGCTGACTCGGGAGCCGTGTGTCGTTCACGGCGTGCCCGATCTGAGCGATACGAATTACATGCTCCAAATCCTCGCTCACCTCGGTGCGCAGGTCGAACGCGCGAGTGGCACCGTGACTGTGACTGCCGGGAAGATCCATTGTGTGGCGCCGTACGATATCGTCCGCAAAATGCGCGCATCCGTTTGTGTTCTTGGACCGTTGCTGGGTCGGTGCAAGGAAGCCAGCGTCGCGTTGCCCGGCGGCTGTGTCATTGGCGATCGACCGATTGATCTGCATCTGAAAGGATTCGAAGCGTTGCGCGCCGCGGTGCGCGTTGAAGGCGGCGACATCAAAGTTTTCGCATCGAAATTAACGGGCGCACAGATCGACATGCAAGGCAAGTTCGGTCCGACCGTGCTTGGTACAGACAATGTAATGATGGCGGCTGTTTTAGCCGATGGCGTGACTGTCATCGAAGGAGCAGCGTGCGAACCCGAGGTGGTGGACCTGGCAAATTTCCTCAACAAAATGGGCGCAAAGATCGCAGGTGCCGGCACGGACCGGATCGTCATCGAAGGCGTACGCGAGTTGCACGGCGCGGAACACCGCGTAATTCCGGACCGAATTGAAGCAGGCACGTTTCTGGTAGCAGGCGCGATCGCGGGAGACGGAGTGACCGTAAAACGCGTCAATCCCGAACATGTGCGTGCGGTTACTGATGCGCTCGCAAAGTGCGGCTACGCCGTGGACATCGCGGGAGATTCCATTTCCGTTCTGCCTAACGGCGATGGCAGCGCGTTGGAAATCGTGACGGAACCGTATCCTGGTTTCCCGACAGACATGCAGGCGCAAATGTGCGCGTTACTTTCGACGAACAGAGGAACGAGTTCAGTTACTGAAAACATTTTTCCGCAGCGTTATATGCACGTTGCTGAGCTAAAACGCATGGGAGCCGAGCTCCGATTGGAAGGCGCCACTGCGGTGATTGAAGGAGTGGATAGCCTTCTTGGCGCACCGGTCATGGCAAGTGATCTGCGCGCGTCTGCTGCGCTGGTGCTGGCGGGACTAAAAGCAGACGGCGTCACGGAAGTCAGCCGCGTGTATCACATCGACCGCGGTTACGAACATCTTGACGAAAAACTGCAGGAACTCGGCGCGCACATCGAACGGGTGAAATCAGAGTAGCCGCGTATTTTTCTGCCTCTTCTACTGGCGAGCAGCGTGTCCTTGAGCGAAAGGTTGCACATGGATCCACAACCTCCGCCGACTCCATCCACTTCCTCTGATGTTCGAACGTGGTGCGTCTTGTGTCACGCCAGCGCATTGCTCGGATTATTTTTTCACTTTCTGGGTCACATTCTAGGTCCGCTTGCCGTATGGCTGATAAAACGCGGCGACTCGCCTGAAATAGATGCACACGGAAAGGAATCGTTGAATTTTCAGGTCTCGATGCTGATTTACGACGCGATCGCCGCGATTCTCTGCATCTTCCTGATCGGGATTCCAATCTTAATAGCGCTCTGGGTGCTGAACACCGTACTCGTCATCATCGCATCGGTTAAGGCCAGCGAAGGAAAATTTTATCAGTATCCCTTCACGATCCGACTGATCAAGTGACGGCGTTGCTAGCGCTACCGCCGTCTAACTGCAGCCAATCGCCGCAACGTTTTTAGATTTATCACGTCCTCCGCGAGGTCTTTTCCTTTTGGCGTTTCCAGCACTTTCGGGATTTTGCTGAATCTCGGGCTTCGCATGATGAAGCGGAAAGCGTCCAGACCGATCCGGCCTTTGCCAATATGCTCGTGTCGATCTACTCGCGAACCCAGACTAGTCTTCGAATCGTTTACATGAATCGCAACGAGACGATTGCGACCGATGACGCGATCGAATTTATGAAATGTTGTCCTCACTCCTGATTCGCTGCCGATCTCGTAACCCGCGGCGAAAAGATGCGCAGTGTCGAGGCACACGCCCAATCGTTCCGGCTCGCGCACGTTCGCGATGATGTGCGCGAGATGCTCGAATAGATGACCGATGGACGAGCCCTGGCCGGCTGTAATCTCGAGTGCGATTTTCGTTTTCACTTCTGGAATTTCCCAAAACACCTCATCGACTGAATCAGCGATTTTTTTCAAACCGGCTTCTTCGCCAGCGCCGAGGTGCGCACCCGGATGCAATACCAAAAACGGGAGTTCAAGTTGATCTGCCCGGACCAGTTCTTCAGCGAGCGCGCGAATGGAATAGGCGTGAAATTGCGGGTTGGTCGCAGCGAGATTGATGAGGTAATTGGCGTGCCCGAACACCGACAACAATTCACCGCGCTGGACGTGATCGAGAAAAGCGCGGATTTCCTCGCGGGTCAGCGGTCGGGCAAACCACTGCATGTTATTTTTCACGAAGATTTGCATCGCGGTGCAGCGGATCGATCGCGCGCGCTCAATGGCCATGCTCACCCCGCCGCGGATCGACATGTGCGCACCGAGGAGAATTTGCGAATCGCAATTTCCGATTTGCGATTTCCTCTCAGCCCGCGCCATTGCTCTATCGAAAATCGCAAATCCAAGATCTAAAATCTCTTTGGATGCCAATCGGGTTTCTTGAGGCTCCCTTCGCCGACATATTCGAAAAGTTTGTACATCGGCATGAGCAGTATGCCAGGCCCTTTCATGTCCAGCCGCAGATTGAAATTGAGTTTGTTATCGAGAAAATGAATGTCGCCGTTGCCGAGCATACTGAAGAGAGAGCCAGCGGCCTCGAAATCCTCGGTGTGAATGATGCCGTTCTCGACGGTGAATTTGGCGTTTGCTTTGTGGGCGATGCTGTATCCACTGCCAGGCACGATGTGGTTCAAAATTCCTGAAAGTGGTCCAAAAATCGGTATGGCGAAAACGTCGCCATTGCTTATTTCAACTTTTCCGCTGCCGCGCATCGTCCGCCAATCGTTGCCCACACCATTGAACTCATAGGTGCCGCGTAACAGGCCCTGCGCAGTCTTATAGTTGAAGTACAAGTCAGTGAGGCGCGGAAAATTGATCTCGCCTATCGATAAATTTGCGCGGTAACGCGGATCGTTTCGTGCCAGCGAGATGTCAGCATCCCCGCGCAGCGTGCCGGCGAGAAGATCCGCCCGAACATCGTTAATTTGCAGGCGTTCGTTCGTGAAAAGCAATCGTGCCGATACACGATCGAATGGCAGCGTTTTGCCAAGAAACACATAGTCCATTCCACTTCCGCCATCGACCTTGATCTCCAGCCGCGTGTTTTTGCCTCCCCGAAACTGGTAAACACCGTTAGCGACAACATTCGGCGGACGCCGGAATTTGTAAGGAACAACAGTTTTCGAAGTCTTTGGGTCGATCCAGAAAATTACTTCGGCTGGATACAATGAGCTGCGGATGTTCGAGATCCGTACCTCATGTTTTTTGAAATCGTATGTGAAACTGCCCGACCCACTGCCTTCGTCTCTCGTGACATGAATATCTTCGCAAGTGACTGCGCCTTCTGCGAAATGAATCCGGGTATTGGCATCGTTCATCCATGTTCCGCGAAACCGAGTGCGCCCCAAAGTGACTGTGCCGTCCCCCTGCCAACTGGCGGGATCGCGATTTGTGCCGCGAATTGACATCCTAATTGCAGGCGAACGTTGCCACTGCCATTCGCGCAGAAATTCGTTTGCCTGTAACGGAACGACCGCGCGCACTGCCTCTGGCGATATCGTGCTCTCAAGGTTCAGCCGGAAATCGTTGGGCGCGTCGAAGAGATCCGCCAGGAGTTGCCCGGTCTGATGGCGCACGCGCAGCTCCCGAACCAAAGTGCGTTCGCCATCCCAGGAAAAATCCGCGCTGAGTTCAGAAAATGGTACCTTCTTGTACGTGAAGGGTCCAAAAGCGGCGTTTCCAATCATGTCCGTTCGAAATTGCTCGGCACCCATTTTCATCGAACCGCTGATTTCGAGCAGAGGCGGCGAATGAAATTCTACGTCTGCCATCGGTCCACCAACGCCGAAAGCATCGAGAAATGCTTTCAAATCAAGGGTGCTGTGAATCTGGAATTTGGCCGTGTTGCTTTCTCGATTCCAATCGCCGCGAGCGGCAAAAGTGCCTTTGCTGTCACTCCATTCACAGTGGCCGATATCCAACCGCTGGTGGTTCCATTCAGCTCCGGCGGAAAGATTATTAATTTCGTAGCCACCCCGTTGTAGTCGGTCCCCGCGCAATGTCGCCTCGACCCTGGCGTTTTCGAGCTCTGCGATGTCCCCGCTGAATTTCAACTGCAAAGAAGGAGGCGCTGCGGGGAAACTGAACTTTTGCAATTCAGTCACCATACGCTGGGCCAGGGACAATTGCTTTTGCCATTCTTCGGGTGTGATCGCTGCCGACGGCTGGTAATCGCCGCGCTTGATTAATTGTCCTCTCGCTGACAGTCGAATCCCACAAAAAATTCCTTCCGCCTGACTGACGTAAATCTGTTCCGGCGGAAAATAAATGTGCGCGCGGAGGTTAGTCAGTTGCGCGCGACTGGCTTTTCCTTCGGCGGTCTTGATTGGAAACGTGATCTGCGCGTCGCGCACATCCAGCGCGTTGAGAAACGGTTCGTGATGGATTAGTGCGGCGTAATTAATATCGAGAGAGACTTCGCTAATCAGGGCTAGCGTGTTTTCGCGGTTTCTATAATCGAAAATCCTTACGTGTTTTGCCACAAGACCGCGGAACGGGTCCAGTGTTAGCCGTCCAATCTGGGCTTCGACGCCGCGTTTGTGTAGCTCTTCCACGACGCGGTACCGCCATTCACGGCCAAAACCCCTTCGCGCCAGATAATAACCGCCGGCGAATTCCAACAACGCGGCGCGTGTGGCGCAAGCGTGGCGTCTGCCGAGAATACTGAACCTGCGATTGTTCCAAAGCGAGGGGCATCTCCTGATAAGGCGTTAAACCGTTGAAGCGTCGGAGGGATAGACCAACTTAACGGCTTAACGGTTCAGCCGGTTCAACGTGATTTCAACCTCCGACCTGCCTGCCCTCAATGCCACGTTCAATCTCGTGAGCACTATTTTTATTTCCACGGGTTGGTATTTCGTCCGGCGCGGCGCTTGGCGCCGTCACATGGTGTGCATGATCATAGCCCTCGCCTCGTCTGTTTGTTTTCTGATTGGCTATGTCACTTATCATGCGCGCGTTGGCGAGAAATCTTCCGGATACACCGGCTGGCTCGCGGGGGTCTACTTTCCGATGCTTGCCTCGCACGTTCTGCTAGCCTTTGTGACGCTGCCGTTAGTCATTTTGACGCTTGTTCCGGTTTTTCGTCGCCGATGGGACCGGCACAAGCGGATCGCGCGCTGGACGATTCCAATCTGGCTGTACGTATCCGTCACCGGAGTTCTCGTTTATTTAATGCTGTACAAATGGTTTCCTCCACCTCCGCATTAACCAGCGACGGTCGTCAAATCACTTCGATGTCAAACTCTTGCGCTTCACGGCGATTTGATGTTTGATCAGGGCGATGTGCCGCCGCGCATGAAGGAGACCTTATGGTGACCATTGCCACGTTTAATGAGCCCGTCAAAGCGCGTCAGCTTAAACGGCGCTTTCAGGATTCAGGGATCAAGGCCGACGTTCACAATGAGGCGCGGTTGCAAGAGTTCGGGTTCATGTCCAAGCCGCAAGCGAACGCCAAAGTCATGGTGGAGGATAACGACTTTGAAAAGGCGCAAGGTCTGATGATCGAATGGGAATCGACTGATCCAGACATCTCCGCTGCCCTTATTCGCTGCCCGCAATGCAACTCTTCAAATATCGAGTACCCGCAGATGACGCGGAAATTTCTCACGCCCGCACTCGTCGGCGTGCTCTGCGCGCTGAAAATTATTCCGAAGGAATTTTACTGTCACGATTGCCACTTTACCTGGACAAACCGGGAAGAGCCTTCGATCGGACGCCTTTGGCATCGGTTCTTTCCTGGAAGCGAAGCCGAACAGGGCTAAAGCGCAGAGCCATTAAGCATTGAACGGTTGAAGCGTTAAAGCGGGACCATGGCGCGGTGACTTGACGCTTCAACGCTTCAACGCTTCAACGCTTTAACTTCATCGAAGTCATGAAATGGCTTTTCGTCCTACTGCTGGCGCTCGCTATTTTCGGTGGCGCCGCCTGGTTCGGTTACAACACATTCGTTAAAGAAGAAATCGAAGTGCAAAAGGAGCAGCGGGGGGAAGTCACTCCGCCGCCTGCGGTGGACGTCAGCCTGCCGGAATTTGAGGCGGCCGTTAAACTGCGGCAGGATGGAAAACTCACTGAAGCGCGTGACGCGCTTGTGACTTTTATCCAAAAGTATCCCAATGGGAAACACCTCGATGAAGCCCGGGATATCCTTGGGGAAGTGAACACCGAAATTTTGCTGTCGCGTCATCCCTCTCCGGAAAAGGTCGAATACATTGTAAAACCCGGCGACGTGCTGGCGAAGATTGCGCGCAAGCTGAAGACGACACCGGAGATGATCATGCGTATGAACAATATGAACGGCACCATGCTGCGGATTGGAGACCGGCTGCTGATCTCGCATCCCGATTTCTCGATGGTGATCCAGCGCAAATCGAACCTGATTGTGCTGTTGAACCACGCCGCGTTTTTCAAGCAATATCACGTGCGCGAAGCAAAGCTGCCGCAGAAGCAACCGGCTAAAATCATGGCGAAAGTTGCCGAAACGATGGCTTGGAAAGGTGGCAAACGCGTTGGCCTCGGCAGCAAGGAGTACCTGGCCAGCACAAAGTGGATCAGGTTGGCCGGTGCACCCGCTTATACGTTGTACGCAGTGCCGGATGCAACGCACCCCAATCTCGACCAACCGCCCCCGCCGACCGGTCTTGGTCTGGCCGCCGTTGATCTCGAGGAACTAAGCACGCTTGTAAACAATCGCACACCCGTGACGATTCTTGACTGAAGCAAAAGTTAAAACAGTTACAATGTTACAAAGCAGCCCAACGAACCTGATTCCGCGAGGCAGCTAACGTAGTAATCCTTTACCCTAACAATGGAATGGCAACCGCTCGATTTTGAAAAGCCGGTCTTTGAACTGGAACGGCGGCTGCAGGATTTGAAGAGTCATTCCACAAAGCATGACGTCGATCTCGGCTCGGCGGTGAACGAACTTGAGGCAAAGCTTCGGGAAACGCGCCGTCACGTTTACGACAATTTGACAGCTTGGCAGCGGGTCCAAATCGCCCGGCACACTCAAAGGCCGTTCGCGCTCGATTACATTCAACGCTGTTTTACGAACTGGGTCGAGTTGCACGGCGATCGCCGCTTTGCCGACGATCGCGCGATGCCATGCGGTATGGCAATGCTCGGAGGCCAGCGTTGCGTCGTCATCACTCACCAAAAAGGGCGTAACACCAAGGAGAACGTGATGCGCAATTTCGGGTGCGCGCATCCGGAGGGCTACCGCAAAGCGCTGCGCTTAATGCGTCTCAGCGAAAAATTCGGGATGCCGGTGATTTCCCTAATCGATACGCCCGGCGCCTTTCCAGGGATTGGATCCGAGGAACGCCACATCTCAGAAGCAATCGCTGTGAACCTTCGTGAGATGATGAAGCTGCGCGTCCCAGTCATCGCCGCGGTAATCGGCGAGGGCGGCTCGGGAGGTGCACTGGGCATCGGTGTCGCAGATCACGTATTGATTTTCGAGAACGCTTACTACTCAGTCATTAGTCCGGAAGCCTGTTCTGCGATTTTGTGGAGAGACCGTCGACATGCTGCTGAAGCCGCTGAGGCGCTCAAATTAACTGCGCAGAACCTTCTGAAATTGGAAGTCGTGGACGAAATTATCCGCGAGCCGGAGGGCGGCGCACACCGCGATTACGGTTCTGCTGCTGCGAATCTTGGAGAGGCGCTACGCCGGGGCTTGGAGCGACTTTGCCAGATTCCGGTCACGGAATTATTGGAGAAACGATATCAAAAATTTCGGCGGTTGGGTGTGTTTTCCGAAGGCAAAACTGTCACTACCCCGATCCGCGTTTGATGTGATGTTTGGGATTTGGGGCAAATCAGTGGGCGCTTGCTGGCTCGGGGCTTTTGCCGCTGTCACATTCGCACACGCCGGCAGCACAACGTCGGGTTTCCGTTTTGATCGCGACACCTTCGCCTTCGCGAATCAAACGGTGTTCGAATACCATGAAGGACACGCTTCTTTACGAAAATCATCGGCGACAAAGCGCGACGCATACGATCGTCACTGCTTCGTGATGTCCCGCACGGCCCTCCAATTCAAGAAATTTGCGCGGTTCGAGCCGCGAAGTACCCCCTTGGATGATGCGTCACTGGCGGCTCGCATTCGCGCTGTGACACGCCAGGCGGCTTGGGCGGAGCCGTTGCCGGACAATGAACGAATTGTCTTTCCGGGATACAAGGAACTGAAGGAAATGAGCAAGGCGCATCGCGAACTCGTGCAATTAAACATTGGTCATGGTTGGCCGAGTTACTTCCGAGTCAGCAATGCCCGGATGATATTTCAAGACGGTACCGGCTACCAGGAACGGACTCATGCTCGATTGAATGCGGCTTTGGCGCGCGGCGAGTTGTTTATCGCATTTCTTACCACGTACCCCCGGTTCAGCATCAATCATTCGGTTTTGATTTATGAGCTGAAATCTTCATCACCGAATCCCGGGGTTGATCACTATCTCGTGTACGATCCTAATCATCCAGAGTCGCCGCGCGACCTTACCTGGTCTGCACACGATCGCGCCTTCTCGTATCAAAAGGATTGGGATTTTATCGGCGGCTTTGTTCGCGTTTATCAGGTTTACGGCAAACCGCTGCAGTAAAAGCGATTCTCTAACGAGAGCTCCATGCCAGAGAATCCGGCTCCGCCCAGACCAACTCCGCAGCCCCCCGTACCTCCACCCGAACCGTTGCCGCCGAATCCGTCGCCGGCGCCGGTAGCGAAACTGTAGCAGTCGCCCTGTGGGCGACCCAACCATAGGTCATATCAGCCTGGGCGTTTCCCACAGGGAAGCGGCTACAGTCTTACCTGCCTAGTGGAAACAGAAACCGCAACGCTGGTTCCACTCTCGTTGCCCACGCCGCTTCGCTGTGATCACCGTGGTCGGCTTCCATGTGTTGGATGTCCTTGCCCGGTTTCCACCCTTTCTCGACCAGTCGCTTACATAGCTCACGTGTTTGTTCCCAGCCGGGCTCGGCTGTGCCGGTGTCGAGCCAAATTTTTAATGGTAGTTTTTGCTCAATAGAATCGACTAGCCGGTAAATCGCGAAGTTATCCCACCAGACGGATGGCGACATCACCATCAGCCGGCGGAATTTTTCCGGGTACAAAATGCCGATCGCCAGTGTCGCGAGGCCGCCCAGAGATGAGCCGCCTAAGCCCGTGAATGTCGGGCCGCGCCGAGTCCGATAATTCCGGTCGATAAACGGTTTCAGTTCGTCCATCAGAAAACGGCCATACAATCGCGCCAGACCGCGGCTGCGTTTCTTGCGTTTCCCCTTTGCTTCGATCACTCCGGGTGTGGGCGTATATTCGTGCACTCGGTCTTCGCCCATGTTCGCCACCGCGACGATGATGAGCGGATCGAGAACTTTGGTGCGAATAAGGCGCTCCGCTGTCTCGTCCACACCCCATTCGACGCCTCCAAAGGAAGTTGCTGCATCAAATACATTTTGTCCGTCCTGCAAATAGAGTACTGAATGCCGCCGCCATGAGAATCGCCGGTAACCCGGCGGCAGATACACCAAAATGTCGCGCCGGTTCCCGAGAAACTTCGAGGGAAACGCGCGGTGTAGTTTAATGTTTCCCGTCAGCGTGTGTTTGCGCATCGGATCGAAACGCTTCGTTGAAGAAGAAACGCAGCGCAAGCCTCTTGGGTCCGTGTGGGACGAATGCGCGTGGCGGACTTGCCATTTTCCGGCGGCGCAACCAAAATGGTCGCGCTAGTTCAAATGAACGAACATTACCTCAGATGATCTTGACGACGGAAAGGGGCGCGGCCACGATTGGAGGTACTGTCGGGACATAATGCCGGACTACTTGTCGAAACTGTGACTTCTCAGTAATACCGGGCTCAAGCCGGGTGCTCAGAAAGTCGCTCTGGCTAGCTGTTTCAACAGCTTTCTTGAACTCGCATTCTGGACAAAAGCCGTTGAAACGGCTTCATTGCGCGTGCTGCGGCAATCACTGGGCTGGAGCCTAGTGTTAATGAAACTCGGGTCCTTCTCAATTATGTCGAGGGAGGTCGAGAATTTTTGGCCGATATTCGGAGGTTAAGATTTCTCGACTTCGCTTCAGGCTTCGCTCGAAATGACAGAAAGGCAAACATGAAACTCGTAATCGTCGCGACTGGCGCAAGCGGAGCAATCTATCTGCAACGTTTGCTTGAGCAGATCGATTGCGCGGCGCACGAGGTCCATCTCGTTATGAGCGCGTACGCCAGAGAGGTTGCCAAACAGGAACTCGATGCTTTCAAAATTCCCGCGGGCGTTTCGCATCATTCCGAAAGTGACATGAATGTTCCATTTGTGAGCGGCTCGGCGCGTTTCGACGCGATGGTGATCGTCCCTTGTTCGATGGCCACGCTGGGGCGAATCGCTTCCGGTTCGGGCGACAGCGTTCTGTTGCGCGCGGCCGATGTCTTCTTGAAGGAACGACGGAAATTGATCGTCGTTCCCCGGGAAACACCGTGGAATTTGATTCACGCCCGCAACGTAGTGACTTTGCTTGAGGCCGGCGCGATTGTTCTCCCCGCGGTCCCCTCCTTCTACAGTCGTCCCAGTTCCCTCGCCGCCGTGGTCGACACAGTGGTTTGGCGCATCCTCGACCAAATCGGGTTGCCTAGCCGGGGTGCATATCGTTGGGGTGAACAAAACGCGTCGGCGAAAACGTCGCGCAAGAAAAGTTGAAGATCGAAGGCCGGCTTGCGCGATGGCTGATCGCGTTTGGAGTTTGTTTGTTGCGAGTCTGGGAGCGTACGCTGCGTTATCATGTTGACGATCGCGCGGGCATCCTCGGGAAACCGGTAACGGAAAACTACATCGGCGCGCTTTGGCATAATCGGTTGCTAATTTTCCCCTTGGTCTTGCGACGCTTTTTTCCAAATCGTCCCGGCGCAGCGCTGATCAGTGCCAGCCGCGATGGCGATTTGCTAACAGATGCCATTCACCGTTTTGGATACAATGTGATTCGCGGCTCCAGCTCGCGTCTGGGTTCGACCGCAATTCTTCAGCTTACGGAGGAGCTTGCGTCAGGGCGCGACGTGGTCATCACGCCTGACGGTCCACGTGGCCCGGCTTACGAGCTTGGTCCCGGAATTGTTTTTCTCGCGCAGAAATCAGGTGCGTTGGTGTTGCCAATGAACCTGGAGTATTCAGGGTGCTGGCGCCTGGGAAGTTGGGATCGCTTTATCATCCCGAAACCATTTTCGAAAGTGCGCGTGCTGATCAGCCGACCGCTTCGTGTCAAACCGACCAGTACACCCGAGGAATTTGGGGCCGAACGCCGCCGCGTGCAGGACGCAATGACGTCGATAGTTGAAATGCGCTGACTCTTTGTCATCCTGAGCGCACGCTCGGAATGACAAACACAACCATGGCGAAATTGATCGATGGCCGCACTGTCGCGGAAAGAGTTTACGCTGGTCTTCGCCGTGACATTGCAGAACTGAAAGCTCGAGGCGTGACGCCCGGCCTCGCTGTAATCCTCGTTGGAGACAATCCGGCTTCGCGCGCTTATGTCCGTTCAAAAGACAAGATGTGTCGTGAGCTTGGCTTGCACTCTGTGAAACTGGAACTGCCCGCTTCTACCAAGCAGAGTGAACTGCTGGCGCGCGTCGAAGAATTCAAC
>WNFW01000290.1_pt1 | contig 46864 bp, 37 predicted proteins | sample 5400131 | NCBI WGS metagenome assembly WNFW01 (sample SAMN13153362, study PRJNA577476) | soil metagenome | isolation source: 20 cm soil or saprolite under grassland replicate 1 | place: USA:California | collected 2016-06-15
TGGCGCGTGCCGCGGATCTCATCGTCGTAATGGAGGAACTGCAGGCCCGCGGCATCTGCGAGCGGTTCGGGCGCTCGCCGCGGGATGTACTGCTGCTGGGTGACCTGGATCCTCTGCCCGACACGTCACGCGCGATCGAGGATCCCGTCGAGCAGGACGCCGAGGTGTGTGAGCGGGTCTACGCGCGGATCGAGCGCTGCGTGAAGCAGCTCGCCACGGTGTTGGCGCTTCGTTCGGGCGGAGCGTAAGGCCGTGCGCGTCGATTCGGAGCAAGCCCGGGTGTTCGCGGAGGCTCCGGTCCGACACGTGAGCCGCGGTGCGACTCGTTCAGCGGATCCCGGCATGGCGCATGTGCGTCCGGGGCCGCGCCGTGAGGTGGCGCGCCGCGGTGTCCCGTGCCCACCGCCACTGCATGCGACGCCATTCGTCCGCCGGAAGCCCATCGCTCGCGCGTCGCGCCCGCAGCCAGTCGAGCAGGTCCCCGACGGGGGCGAACCAGCCGTGGCGCGCGGCGAGTGATCGCAGGAGCCGCTCGGTCTCCGGGTGCGGGTGGCCGTCGCGGCAAAACCCCTTCCCGAAGTGTGTCGCCACGATGCAGACGCCGTCCTCACGTTCGAGCCGGTCCTGGTTTTCCAGCCGCAGCAGGCGATTGAACTCGTGCACGTCTCCCGCTTCGGAGGCCGAGAACCACCAGCGCACGTAGGGTCGATTCGGGTCCCGGTAGGGTAAGGAGGGATTGACGCGGAGCAGGTTGACTTCCGAGAACGTCAAGTTGCGCACGTATTCGATCTGCTCGACGCAGAGATCGCCCCACCAGAAGGGCGAGCCCGGGCGGTGGCCCTGGTATAAGTCCGGCGCCTGTCCGAACAGCTTGCCGTAGAGCAGCCGCAGCACCGGATCGTCGAACCGTTCGGCGCCCCAATACAGGTTGTCGCGATTGTAGGAGTGGTTCGCGTGCACCCGCGGCGGCGCGCCGAACGTGCACCGGAAGCGCTCCAGGGCGCGCGCCGTCCGTTCGCGAGTGCTGCTCTGCATCGTCGCACCGTGGAAAGCGATCTCGAAGCCACGAGCCTGGAGATCGATCACGAAGTCGCGGTAGTGCGGATCGTCCAGCGTCTCGGAAAGCCAGAAGTCTCCGTACCCTTCCTCGCAACGGACCGGCCACACCGTCTTGGTGGTCCGCATGCCGAGGGATTCCAGCAACTGATAGATCGGCCGGACGTTCTCCACGGTGGCGACGTCGGTGTCGTCCATCACGGTGAATGCGAATCGGGCGCCTCCCGGGAACGGCAGGCGCGGGCTGGGCGCCGGTCCCGTCAGGTCTGACATACCGTGAACAGCGCGAGGTCCTGGGCATAGCGTTTCGTGACCGTTGCAGGATCGAGCCGAACCAGGCCGGCGCCGTTCAGCGGACCCGCGACGTCGCTCAAGAACTGCCGGAACGGCTCATTGCGTGCGGTGCTCTCCCACTGCAACGCGACGGGGGGAGTAGGTTGCGCCGCGAGCCAGGCGAAAAACGCGTACTCGACACGACGCTGCAGGACGCGGCATGACATCACGAACGAAGCGATCGTGCCGTCCGGCGCCACCAGGCAGGTGAGGACCTCGCCGTGATTTCCGGTGCGGTCGGCGAGCGTGGCGCCGAACAGCCGACCGCCGGCCTCGAGCATCGCACCGACCTGCTCGTCGGTCATGCGGTGCCCGTTGAGGTTAAACTGGTTCGTCTTGTTGATGAGTTGCACCGCCCGGGTGCGATCTCCTCGGCCCTGGTCGTGGATGGTGAGCGTCATTTTCAGATCCTGGAGAAATCGAGTCAGGTCGGCGCCCTCGAGGTCGGTCGATGCGATCCCCTGGAGGCGACGCCGGTACAGGTCCGTCCGCTCGCGGTCTTCGGCGGTGATCACGCGATGCGGGAACAGGCTCGCGAGGTCGCTCACGAACGCGGCGAACGCGCCGTCGTGGTGCGGAAACGTCACGCAGCGTACGTCCGGGAGCGCCAGCGAGACCTCCGCCACCTCCACGGGGTTGTCGTCGACGAAGACGAACGAGTCGAGGCCGAGGTTGAGTCGCCGAGCCAGCTCGCGAATCTGCGCCGACTTTGGGTGGTAGCCGGCGATGATGGCGACGAAGTCCGACTCGCGCAGCAACATGCGTCCGGTCTGAAACGGCGTGCGGGTGACATCCGGGTCATTCCGGCTCACGGCAGCGAGGAGCGTGCCCTCGCGCCGCAACCGGCGCAACAGACTCTGGTATACGAAGTGCACGTACCCGGCACCCACGGGCTCGAAGGCGATGCCCTCGACGCCCTCTTCGGCGATGAGCCCCCTCCAGAGCACATTGTCCAGGTCCGTAACCAAGACCTTCTTCGGCTCTGCACACGCTGCCGTGGCCGCCTCCACCACGGCTTCGGCTACCAGCCCGATCGCGTGGCCCCCGACCGGGCAGCCGCTGGTGAGATACCCCGGGAGCGCGAACGCCTCGGCCGGCAAGAGGTGGGCGCCGAGCCCGAGGGCGAGGCTCTCAAGGGAGCGCGCGAGCGCGGCACCACGGGCCGGGTCGGGAAAGAGTGGAGGAAGCGGAGCGGGCAGGTACAACATGTGCGCTCTCGAGCGGCGGGCCAGCAGCCGTGCCATCTCGCTGGCCTCGGACCGCACCTGCTCCTCGTCGACCGCCTCCGGCACACCCGAACGCCAGTCGGCCTCGGGGACGAAGTCCCAAGGCATGAGGAGGAACACCTCGATGGCCGTGGGATCGGCGTCCCGCCGGACCGTTTGGGCGAGAGTGTTGAACGGGAGGAGACGCACGTCGGCGGCGCGGCCGCGTTTCGCCGCCGCCGCGCGCAAGTACAGCACGAACGGCTCGGCGGTTCCCGACAGGGCAAACAGGAAGGGCAGGGGCTCCCCGACGTGGAAGCCGCTCACTAGGCGCCGGGCCTCGAGGAAATTCACGAAGCCGCTCCGCCGGGCACACGGCATGCGGTCACGCGCCCTGCTCCTCGAGATAGTGACGGATCGCCGGGTACGATGTCAGGTGGATCTGATCCGCGATGTCGATCGAGACGGCGAATTCATTTTCGATCGCCAGCATGAGCGACACGTGCGCCAAGGAATCCCACGCCTCCAGCCCGGCCTGCTGAGCGGTCGTGACGTCGGCGTCCCGCGGAAGGTCGAGCGCGGCCCGGACGATCTCCTGCAGCTTGGTCTCGGCTTGATCGGTCATCTTTGCTTCCACGAGCACACTCTGCCGCTCAAAAAACTTCGTCGGCGCCGCCGTCGCCGCGCGTCAGCCACCAAGATCCTAGATCGAGCGGCCAGCGCGTAACGCCGGTGGCGTCGCGGTGATAGAAGTGCACATTGCCGGGCAGCGGAAGATAGCTTTGCCGCCGCAGCAGGCGCGCGAGCGCGCGATGGGTCGCGCTACACAGGATCGCGTCGGCGTCACGCGCCCGGGCCGCACGCTCCGCACCGGCGAGCAGCGCGAGGCCCACGGCGTCGCGGTTCGCGGGAAACACGATATCGGAGATCGTGGCCACGCGCGCTCCCCGGAGACGCGGATCGCTGTGCTCCCGCGGCTGGAGCAGCACGGCGATGCCGGCGAGCCTCGTGTCCTCGCGGGCCGTGATGAAGAGGTACCGGCTCTCGTCCCCCTCCGGCCCCAACCCGGGCGCCGTGCCGTCGGCGCCGAAGCGCCACCGAAGATACAGGCCATCCCGCACCGGGCTCGCGGCAATCGAGCCCCGGGCCTCGCGCCACAGCTCGTCCAGCTCGTCTCTGCTCGGCGGCTCGATGGTGCAGTCCGTGTTGAACCGGGCGCTGGCACGGCGTGTCGCCCTCGCCGCAAGGTCGGCGACCACGCCCACACCGGCTCCGGCGACGCCGGCGAGTCCCGTGCGCTGCGCCAGCCGGGCGCCGACCGCGATCCACCGGGGCAGGCCCAATCCGAGGCCCGCGACATCCAGCCGCTGCGCGAGGCGCCCCGGTCGCAGGAGGCGCACGAAGTTCGTCATCGCGCCAAGATCGCTGTACCCAGAGGCACTGAAGAGTCGCTGCGCCGCGGGCGTCACAATCGTCATCGTGGCCCGGGTCAACTGCGCGGCCATCTGTTGCCATACGAGATAGCCGATCGGCCCCCGGCGGTACTCGGGCAGCACCATCAGGCCTTTCACCCAATAGGCCGGGTGCTCGGCGACGCCGTCCCATAGTCGCTGCGGGACGGAGCCGCAGTAGCCGATCACCCGATCCCCTTCCAGCACAATCGCGATAGGCGGAGGCTCGCCTGGCGCCGCTACGTTATCCGCCGCGGCCTGCCGTCGGCTCGCTACGAACAACTCGGCGGTCGCGTTCGGATTCCACACCTCCCGGTAGAACGCGGCGATGGCCGCAGCGTGGTCGTCCGTCGCCAGCACTGCCCGAATCGGGCCCACCGTTGTCACGCTCATCTCCGCCCATCCCGGCACATCATCTCTCGCGTCTTCTCCGCCCGTGCCGCGCCTGCGCGCGCTGCCCCTGAGGCTGGTCCCGGCGCGTAGCCCCCTGCGAGGTTGGGTAGTCGTTGCGATGACCGCACGAGCAATCTCGCCGCGCATAAGTAGTGCCACGGTTGTGCCCCGCTCCGTCGAGCCAAGCGAGGTGTGGAGCGGGCATCCGCCTACCGAGAGACCCACCGACACACGGGACGGCCCGTGCGTGGCGGCCGCGCAACAGCTGTAGTCGGCCGGCGAGATACGCCTCACGCGTGCGCGGCCACGTGCCACGTCGGGCAGTCAGGGCGGCTTACGGAGGACGGCCGCCCGGCACGTTCATATGAGCCGCGCGCTTATCGACGCGTGCGTTTCGCCACGGCCTGAGCCGCTTGGGCACAGCTCCTGCGGTACGCTGGGCGACCCTCCGGGAGTCGCGATCCTGCGTATCGTAGTGTTCACCGCCGATCCGAACCTTGAGCGGACGGCGTGGTGGCAAACGGTCATGGAAACGCCCGGGCTGAGCGCCGTGGTCGTGTGCCGTCAGCTCGTGTCGCGCCGTCCGCGTGAGGTCCTGAGGCGCCTCCGGCGGAACATCGCCAAGCACGGACTGATTTTCATCCCCTATCGGGCGGTCCTGCTCGCTGCGTCGATCGCACGACGGCTTCTGTCGCGTGCACCCGCCGAACCGAACACCGGCCCATCGATCACGACGGAGATGGTTGAGTCGCTCGACCTGCACTCTACGCCCGTGCTCGAGCGGATCCGGCGGTGGCAGCCCGATCTTGGTCTGTCGATCGGAGCGCCCATTCTGCGGCCAGCACTGTTCCGGATCCCGAAGCTCGGCACCCTGAACCTGCACCTGGGTCAGGTCCCGGAGTATCGCGGGGCGCCGCCGGGTTTCTGGGAACTGTACACGGGCGCTCGCCGCATCGGGGCGACGGTGCACTGGGTGGATGAGGGGCTCGATACGGGTGACGTGGTCGCTGCGGCCCAGGCGCCCATCTATGACACCGACACACTACGGCGCGTGGAAGCACGAGCTCAGGAGCTCGGCCACCTCATGCTGGCCGCGTCGCTGCGGCAGGTCGCCGGCGGCGGTCACGTCGCCACGCCCCAACGACCAGGGGGACGTACCTTTCGCCTTCCGACGGTAAAGCAGCGGGCCGTGCTGGTCGGTCGGCTCACGCTGCGGCGGTGGGGCCGGCGGATCCGGGATGTACGGGGGATCGTCAAAGCGGCCGCAGTGCTCGTCTGGATGGGGGTGTATCGTCCAGCCCGCGACTTCCTCAGAACACTCCGCCGCCGGCATCCAGTCCGGGTGTTCACGTTTCATCGGGTGACTGATCTTTGTCGTGACGGCCTGACGGTGGCGCCGGCGGTGTTCCACCGGCAGGTGGCGTACATCCGAAGGCATCACACGGTGGTGAGTCTTGAGCGCGCGCTCGACGCCTTGCGAGAGGGCGCCCGGCTCAGCCGCCCGCTCGCGGTGCTGGCATTCGATGACGGCTATCGCAGCGTGTGGCAGTTCGCGCGGCCGATCCTCGCTCGGGACGGTGTGCCGGCGTGCTGCTTCGTTTGCACTGGCCTAGTTGGTACCAGCCAGCGGCTGCCGCACGACGACGCGAGCCCAGTACGCGCGCATCTTGAGCTCATGGGGTGGGACGAGCTGCAGGTACTCTGCGATGAGGGTTGGACGGTTGGGGCGCACACCGTCAGTCACGCACGGCTGGCCACGTGTACCGGCGAGACGCTGCGGCGAGAAATCGTCGAGCCCCGCGCCGCGATACTGAGCAAACTCGGACGTGGCGTCGTGACGATGGCGTACCCCTACGGCGGTCGGGACGATATCTCCGACGAGGGAAGGTCGCTGGTGCGGGAAGCTGGATACTCGGCTTGCCTGTCGGACTTCGGGGGCGAGAATCGACCGCCAGCGGACGTCATGGACTTGCGACGGATCGACGTGGGAGGCGATCACGCCGAACTGGGGTGGAAGGCGGCGACCCACGGATGTGACCTCAGCCGCTGGCGGCTTCGCTGGACTCGAGTGTTCGGAGACGCGAAGCCCGCCATCCCCGCGTAAGGACGCGCGGCTATTCTTCACTGACTCCGAGGGATTGATGGGAGTGCTGCCTGCTCGCACACGCACCATGGTCGTTCTCGGTACGCGGCCCGAGGTCATCAAGCTGGCTCCGGTGCTGCGCGCACTACAGGATCGCGCGACGGAGTTTGAGGCTCGGGTCATCAATACCGGGCAACATGACGAGCTATTCGACACGGCTGCCGCCGCGCTCGGCGTCCAGGTAGACGTCGACCTTGCGATCATGCAGCCGGACCAGGACCTGTTTCACCTCGGCAGCGCCACGCTGCGGATGCTCCGCTCGCAGGTGCTCGATTACCGGCCTGACATCGTGCTCGTCCAGGGCGACACTGCGACGGCCTTCTTCGGTGCGCTGGCGGCATTCTTTGCACGGTCCGTGGTCGGGCACGTGGAGGCCGGGCTGCGGTCTGGCAATCGGTGGGCTCCCTATCCGGAAGAAGTGTTCCGACGACTCGCGGATGTCCTGACGGATCTCTACTTCGTCCCGACTGCAGGCGCCAGATCCAATCTTATCGCCGAGGGATTCTCTCCGAGTCACATTTACGTGACAGGGAACACCGTGGTGGATGCCGTCCTGAGTATGGCTCGCCGGGACGTCGCAATCAGTTCCCCGCAACTCCGGGCGGTGGTGGGCGCCGGGCGTCCCCACGTGCTGATCACCGTTCACAGAAGGGAGAGCTTCGGCGACGCGATCCGCGGCGTTTTTCGGGCCATCGGCCGCTTAGCGGATCGTCATCCCGACGTATCCTTTGTGTATCCGGTGCATCCCAATCCCAATGTGCGTCGCCCCGCTCAGGAGCTGCTCGGTGCGCGCGAGAACGTCTATCTCGTTGAGCCGCTGAGCTACGCAGATCTCGTTGTCATCATCAAGCGCAGCATGCTGGTGCTGACGGACTCCGGCGGTATCCAGGAAGAGGCCCCGTCGTTCGGCGTCCCGGTGCTTGTACTGCGAGAGGTTACGGAACGCCCAGAGGGCGTTGCGGCCGGCGTGGCGCGCCTCGTGGGCACCGACGAACAACGGGTGTTTCTCGAAGCAGACCACCTACTTTCGGATCCCGAAGCACGTCGCATTTTTGCGAAGACCGCGAATCCGTACGGGGACGGGCGTGCCGGCGAGCGCATCGTCGACCTCATCGCCCATCGGCTGCGTGGAACACCGCGTCGATTACGGGAGTGGGCGGGACCGAAGTTGGAAGGACCGGCAAGCTTGGTGAGGGCCGGAGGTCCGGCCTGACGGGTCAAGTCACGACCGTGTCCAGCAGCGCAAACATCCGCTCGATGTCGCGTTCCCAATAATAGGTCGTTGCCACCGCGGTCCGTCCACGACTCGCCGCGTCACGTCGCACCAGCGGGTCTCCCAGCTCCCGCAGGGCGCGCGCCAGATCGGCGGTGTTCCGCTCTCGATAGACACGCCCACAGCCGCATGCCTCCACGATCCGCTTGAGCGGCGCCGCGTCCGACGTCACGATCGCCAAGCCTGCCGCCATGTAGTCGAAGAGCTTGTTTGGCACCGTAGTGTCGCAGAGTTCATCCTTCCAGTGTGGGATTATTCCGACGTGTGCCTCGGCGAGCTCGGCGAGCGCGATCTCGTTCGGCACCCGCCCGCGAAACAGCACGGTGGGAGGGTGCAAGGAGAGCTCTTCGGCGCGTGCTCGAAAAAGGGCCAAGTCCCTCCCGTCGCCATAGATCGTCAGCGCGAGCGGAACGCCCTCGGCCCTGAGCAGCGCCGTGGCCTCCAGGAGTGTGCCGATCCCCCTCTGCATTTCCACACGTCCAAGGTACACGGCCCTCAGGGCACCTCCGCCTAAATGCAGGGCTGGCGGGGAGTCCAGGCGCGAGCGCGGGGGGGTGTTGGATACGAGGGCGATCCGCTCCGACGGCACGCCCATAGCAGCGAGCCGGTCCCTCGACTCCTCCACGACCACGAGGATACCGTCGACCCGCGGAAGTACCCACCGCTCGATGAGCCTGGCGGCGGCGGGATTCCGCACGAACCCGTCCCCCAGCGTGCTGCGCCCGGCCGAGCGACTGGCCTGCAGCAAGGCTGGGTAGTTCTCGGCCATGTCGAGCACGACGGGGATGCCGAGTCGCTTGGCAACCAGGATACATGGGACCGCGAGCGGCAGGTCCCGACACAGGATGACGTCCGCTCGCGTGTGGCGAGCGACCCGCAGAATCTGCCGCAACCACCGGGGATTGAAGAACGCGGGCAGCGTTGCAGCTGCGTCCAGCCAGGTTGGCGCCCATCGCCACCGCGGCAGACGGTGCACGGTGGCTTCGGGCAGCTGTTCCACCTCTGGCAAGCCAGTGCGGTTGCGGGCGAGCAAGCTCACGCGATGCCCAGCGGCCGTGAGCGCCTGGGCGATCTTCTCGGCCCGGACGTCCCATGGGTACTCGCTTTGCCACACCTTGCAGATCGACCACAAGCGCCGTGGAGCATCGGTAACAGTGGTGATTGGCTTGGTGGGGGTGCCCTTCGCCGATGCCCGTCCCGGAAAGGCGCGGCTTGCGGAATCCGCGGGGTGTAGGCCGCGAGGGGTCGGCATGCCGCGCGAAGGAGCAAGCGGCGTGCCTTCGCATGTCTGCGTCGCAGGCTGCGTGGGCGCTATGGCGACAACGCCACACTGCTGGGCGACATGCGTTCTCTGCCAAAGCGGTGTCGGGCCATATGTCATTGTCTCGGCGTCACTTGCTGCTCGGAGGCGCGGCCAATGGGGCGACGGCGCCCGGCTTGCAACTCGCTTGGCGTCGCCGTGTCCATCTAAAGGAGTCCTATGCTTGCAGCGCGAGCGTCTAAGTGCTTAGTGACGGGGGGGGCCGGCTTCATCGGTTCGCATCTTACCGCGCGGCTCGTTGCTCTCGGGCACCACGTTCGAGTGGTCGACAATCTCAGCACCGGGAATCAAGCCAATCTCGCGGGCGTAAAGGCCGCCATCGAGTTTCTGCGTGGCGATCTCTGCGAAGTGGACGTCTGTCGCCGCGCCGTCGCTGGGATCGATGTCGTCTTTCATGTCGCCGCACTGCCCAGCGTTCCCCGGTCGCTCAAGGATCCTTGGGCGTCTCACGCGGCGAATGTCAACGCGACGATGCGCTTGCTGGAGGCATGCCTCGAGGCCAAGGTCGCCCGAATCGTCTACTCGAGCTCTAGCTCGGTCTACGGCGACACGCCGGTCCTGCCGAAGACGGAGTCGGTGGAGCCGCTGCCACGCTCTCCGTACGCTGCTTCCAAGCTCGCCGGCGAGCAGTACGTGCTGGCTTTCGCGCGCACCGGGGTGATCGAAGGCGTGGCGCTACGGTACTTCAACGTGTTCGGACCTCGGCAGAGTCCCCACTCCGCGTACGCGGCGGTTATTCCCCGGTTCTTCCAGGCCGCGCTCGAAGGTCGTTCAGCCGTTGTCTACGGGGACGGTCACCAGACGCGCGACTTCACGTATGTCGACAACGTGGTCGACGCGAACATCCTCGCGGCCTCGGCACCCGGCACAACCGCCACTGGCTGGCCCGTCAACGTCGGCGCGGGGACGAAAACCACGCTGCTCGGGCTCATTTCTATGATGAATACCATCACGGGTCGCCCGTTGGGCTACGTCCGCCAGCCTGCTCGTTCGGGGGACGTACGCGACTCGCTGGCGAGCCTTGATCGCGCCGAACAGCTCCTGCACTACCGGCCGAGTATCTCGCTGGAGGAGGGCTTGCGGCGTACGTGGACGTGGCTCACGGACGCGTCCAACGTGGCTGGTTGGAGCGATGAGTCCGAGGCGGCGAGGCGACGGACGGCGTGAGGGTGCTTTCGTGAGGGCGCTCGATCTTGGGGCCTTGATGGCGGTCGTCACCCTCGGCGCGGTGTGGCTCGCCTACCCCCTAGTCATGGGCGCGTTAGCCCGCCGGGCTCGACGGCGGGCTCGGCCTGCGCGAGGGTCTGCAGACCCTCCCTTAAGCTCGGTCTCCATTGTGCTGGCGACGCGCGACGACCCTGCGCGGGTGAGGACCCGGGTCGAGGATTGCCTGCGAGCCACGAACGCACCGACCCGGTTGGAAGTGATCGTTGCCTTCGATCCGAACAGCGGGTTGGAGCTCGCTGAGCGCTCGTTCCCAAGCGGCGGGGCGGTGCGGTACGTGCGGGGAGACGAGCCTGGGGGCAAGGCTGCCACGTTGAACGCGGGCGTGAGGGCCGCATCGGGCGACGTCATTGTGTTCACCGACACCGGCCAGCGTTTTCAACCCGACGCTATCGGAGCCCTGGTGGAGGCGCTGCGTCAGCACGACATCGGGGCCGTGTCGGGGAGTCTCGAGTTGGCGTTCCCGAGCGGTGGCACGTCGCTAGCCGGACACTACTGGCGGATGGAGCGCTGGCTCCGCAAGTGTGAAGCGGAGGTATACTCGTCGGTGGGGGTAACGGGTGCGATTTACGCGATCCGGAAGTCCCTCTGGACGCCGCTGCCGGCCGGACTGCTGCTCGACGATCTGTACACCCCGATGCAGATCGTGCTGCGTGGGTACCGCGTCGGGTTCGCCGAAGGGGCACGCGCGTGGGAAACCCGACAGCCGGGGCCGTCGGAGGAATACCGTCGCAAGACGCGCACCTTGACTGGCGTGATTCAGTTGTGCGCGTGGTTGCCGGCACTGCTCAACCCCGCTCGCAACCGTCTTTGGACGCAATTCGTCTTCCACAAGCTGTTGCGATTCTTGACGCCGTACTGCGCTCTCATGATCGGTGCCTGGTGCCTTGCAAGGGTATGGCCCACGCTGACCGGGCATACGGGCGCCTGGCTGGGTCCCGCGGCGACCGCGCTGTTTTGCGTCCTGGCTCTGAGCGGCGACCGTGCCAAACCGCTCCGAACCATCGTTGCGCAAGCCTGCGTGCTGCAGGCCGCGGTGATTGTGGCGACGTTCAACGGGTTGCGCGGTCGTTGGGATGTGTGGCAGAAGTAGGCCTGGTGCGACTTGCGACGCTTCGCAGGTCTTGCCAACGAGCGTCGTAGCCCTGGTTGCAGCCGACGGGATTTCGGGCCCCGGGCGTCAGCTGACCGCCGTCGCGTGCGCATTGGCGGGCGCGGGCATCGAGTTCCGGATCGTCGTGTTCCACCGGCGCGGCCGGCCGCCTTCTGCGTTCGCTCGGTCGCTCGAGGTGGCGGGCGTTGAGCATCGCGTCGTGGAAGACCGCGGGCCCATTGACTGGCGAGTCGCCTCGCAGGTGCGAAGTGTGCTGGAGCGCTGGCGACCGTCCATCGTTCAAACGCATGGTTACAAGGCGACCGCGGTGGGGTATCTGCTATCCCAGCGACGCAATCCGTGGTCCTGGATCGGCTTCTTCCACGGTTCGACAACCGAAGATTTAAAAGCCCGCTTCTATCACTGGGTTGATCGGCGCCTGCTCGGTGCGGCGGCGCGCATTGTCGTCATGTCCCGAACCCAAGCACAGGCTTTCCGGCGTTGCGGTCGCCGCGTTCACATCATCTACAACGCCGTCCTCGGACTCACCTCGGGAGGCGATTCGTCGGAGCGCGATCGGCTCGGCGCAGTCGCAGGCCGCCTCCGGCGCCCGATCATCGGGGTCGTCGGTCGTCTGAGTCCTGAGAAAGGAGTGGACCTGTTCCTCGACGCCTGCGCGCTCCTGGTTCGACGGGGTCTGGCGTTCTCGGCGCTCGTCGTGGGGGATGGCCCCGAGCGCGGCCGGCTGGAAGCCCGTTGCCGTCGGCTCGCGCTCGAGTCGTGCGTCCAGTTCTTGGGACAGGTCGACAACGTGGATGTGGTGTACGGCAATCTCGACTTGCTGGTGTTGCCGTCTCGGAGCGAAGGGTTACCGAACACCCTGCTCGAAGCGATGACCGCCGACCTGCCGGTTGTCGCGACAGCCGTCGGCGCAGTGCCGGAGGTGGTCGGCACGTCGTTGGCTGCTCGGCTGGTGGAGCCGGGGTCCGCAGCGGTGCTCGCCGAGGAGATCGAGCATGCCGTGACGCAGGGGGATTCGCCTGCAGCGGCGGCGGCGCGGCGCGAAGTCGTCGGCCGCTTTTCGGTCCAGCGCCGGCTGGAGGCGCACTTGGAGCTGTATCGCGATCTCCTGAATGAGCGGTACCATCGGGCGAACTGACCCGGCGCCGAGAGGAGTCCTTCCGGGAGATGCTGCGAGGAAAGGAGTGCGGGAGTTAGGGTGTGCGGGATCGCTGGAGCATTCGCGTTACGAGACGGCGCTCGCCCTGACCGCGAGCGCCTGTGCCGTATGGCCGGTCTTATGGGACATCGCGGGCCCGACGGAGAGGGCTTTTGGGCCGATCCGTCGGGTCGCGCTGCGTTTGCGCACCGGCGCCTTTCGATCATCGACATCGAGGGCGGGCGTCAGCCGATGTGCAGCGATGATGGACGCTTTGCCCTCGTGTTCAATGGCGAGATCTACAACTATCGCGAGCTGCGTCGGGAGCTCATCGATCAGGGCGTCCGGTTCCATACGCTGTCGGATACCGAGGTGCTGTTGCGAATGTACGAGCGATACGGCAGCGAGTGTGTCCATCGGCTGCGCGGCATGTTCGCCTTCGCGGTGTGGGACGAGACGCGCAGGGAGCTGGTGCTAGCGCGCGATCGCGTGGGCAAGAAGCCGCTGTTCTACGCGCTGGAGGACGACTGCTGTTACTTCGCATCGACCCTGGGAGCGCTGCGAGATACCGACCGCCGAGCGAGCCGCGTGAGCCTCGCTGCGTTGGACGCGTTCCTCACCCTTAGTTACATACCGGCTCCCCACTCGATCTGGGAGGGGATCGCGAAGCTCCCCGCCGGGACGATGCTGCGGGCGAACGCGTCGGGGCCCGTCTCCCTGCGCTATTGGGCCCTCGAGGGGGCGCTACGGCCGTTCGAGGGAAGCTTCGTGGAGGCCGTCGATCGGCTTGACAACCTGCTGACGACGTCCATCACCCTTCGGCTGCGCAGTGATGTGCCGCTCGGTCTGTTCCTGAGCGGAGGGATCGACTCGAGTCTGGTGACGGCGATCGCCGCCCGCGAGCTGCGCGGCGAAGTCCAGACCTTCTCGATCGGCTTTGCCGAGGCCGCCTTCAATGAGGGCATCTACGCCGAGCGCGTCGCGCGGCATTTTGGCACCCAGCACCGCGCATTCACCGCGCGTCCAGACATGCTCGAAATCCTTCCCGCACTGGTTCGGCATTTTGCCGAGCCGTTCGGCGATTCCTCGGCCTTGGCGGTCTGGATGCTGGCGCGGGAGACCCGAAAACACGTCACCGTCGCTCTTACCGGAGATGGCGGCGATGAGGGCTTCGGCGGGTATGACTGGTATCGTACCGCGCTGCGGCTCAAGCATGTGAGGAGCGTCGCGCCGAAGTTGGCCCTGAAGCTCGGCGCCGCTGCCGTGGCCGCGCATACGGACCGACCGTGGGCCAGGCGGCTCGTGCGCGCGCTGCACACCGCCGCGTTGGACGAACCAGAGCGTTTCGCCTCTTTGCGAACGTTCGTCGGCGAGCACGAAGCGCAGACCCTGTACGCGGGAGACCTCCAACGCCAGCGGCGTGCCGGCAACGCGGTGCAGTCATGGCTCGCCGGCGTGTACCGAAGTGGCAACGGGACCACGCTGCGTCGGATGCGGCTGGTGGATGTGAGCACGTACCTCGCGGACTGCCTGCTTCCCAAGGTGGACGTCGCCACCATGGCTCACGGTCTCGAGGCGCGCTCGCCGCTGCTGGACCAGGAAGTGCTGGAGTTCGCACTGGGCCTTCCAGACCAGTGGCTTCTAGACGGCAACGGTGGGAAGCCGCTCTTGAAGGCGCTGCTGGAACGTTTTCTCCCCTCCCATCTGTTCCAGCGCCCGAAGCATGGCTTTTCCGTCCCGTTGCAGATCTGGTTTGGGGGGGGGCCGACGAGCGCTTGGGCAACCGATCTGGCCGAGAGCGAACAGCTGCGCGAGTGTGGTTGGCTCAATCCGGTCGGGATTCGTGACTTGGTGCGTGAGCACCAGGCAGGCCTTCGGGATCATAGCCAGCGTCTCTTCAACCTCATGGTATTGCGCGAGTGGCTGAACCAGCACTGACCGACGAAGTCTCGCCTCGCCGCGCCACTATCGCGGCGCCGCCGAGACCGGCAGTTGGAACGCCGGCCGCTCCTTGCGACGAGTGCTCGCTCTCCACTGCGCATGCCGCACTTTCGCTCGGAAACGCATGAGGCCAGAAACGACGTAGACTAAGTGAGGCCGGTCGGCGGGGCAGCCGAAGCGGGGAAGGGCGAAGCGCGCCAGTCCTCCGCGGTCCCCAATCCCTTGCGACGTGATGTAGCCGGGCACGGTGGTCACGGCGGCCTTGAGACCGGCACGTTGGACCGCTTCAAGCTCCCGTTGTCCGAACGCGTTCGGCTCGCCGTTCGGATAGCAGAAGACCGGCACGCTGGCGTCGGTCTCCTGGTGCAGGCGCCGATACGATTCCTGAATCTCCCAATCACAGCTCTCGTCGGGCGCCCGACTCAGGATCCGAGGGGTCACGGTGTGAGGACCGAACGTCGCACCCAGGCGGGCCGTTCGACGCACATCGTCCCAGGTGATGGGCGCAAACGCCGCGGGCGGGCTCGCCGGTACCTCCACTTCGAGCTGTCGAGAGAGATCGGCGATCGCCGCTTCGCGCTCCGGCGCGTCCACCCATTCGAGGCGATGAATCACGTCGTCCTGGACCTGCAAGCGCTCGGTCGCCGTCGACCAGTGATACGACCGGTCCTTCGGGCTCAAGTGCAGGAGGAGTGAGCGACGCCGTGTACGCCCGAAGAGGTATGCGGTGCGATCCCACCACAGCCAGAGCTTTCCGTCGAGGAATCCGGTGGTCACGAACAGAGTCACGGGACAGTCGTACTCGGCGAAGATCGGCGCCGCAAGATTGGCGAAACCGGCATACCCGTCGTCCACGGTGAAGGCCACCGCGGGTGCCGCCCAACGGGGCTCGCTGCCTTCGAGGCGCTTGAGCATGTCAGCCATGCTGAGCAATTGGTACCGATGACGACGCAGGTACGCGAGCTGATCACGGAGCGCGGCGGGATCGGTGCCCTCCACGCCGAGATCCGGGTCGGCGAACCGGTGGAGCATGAGCATCGACAGCAAGCCGCGCCCCGCTGCGCGCAGCGCCGGCGCCAGGCCGTCCGACCCCATGAGCCGCAGCGTGAGGTGGCGGGCCAGGCTCACGGCGCGTCCCCCGGCCGCCGCCGCGCCTTGCGCGAGAGCCAACCAGCGCCCGTACTCACCAGCGCCGCGATGCGCGCCAGGACGGGACGAGGCTCGAACACCCAGTCCTCCGCCACGTTGGTCGTCTGCTTGCTAAACAGCCGCTTGAAGTCGGAAATGCCACCGACGGGGTCACCGGAGCCGGCCGTACCGGCGGTCACGCCGCCGAGATCGAACCACGTCGCACCGATCCGTTTGGCCCAGACGATGAGATCCCAGAAGAGCGGGTGCACGATCCCCACGCGCTGCAGATCGCTCGGACGTGCGGACCCGCCGGCAAAATAGCTCACGCTCTGCCCGTTCCACCATCCCCACGCGAAGCCGAGCAAGGCGTCCGGCCCTTGCTGATCGGTGCGGAACAACCCGACCAACCGGGAGGCATCCGGGGCGCGCTGCGCCAGCTCGATCACCCCGGGCCAGTTCCAGAGTGGCTGATAGCGCGCGCCGGTGCGTGCGTAGGCCGCGCAGGACAGTGCGTCCAGCCGTTCCCCCAGCGTGAGGTCGTCGATCAGGCGCACCTGCACTGGTAGGTTCGCCGCCGCGCGAATCGCGCGTCGTGCCGTTGGACTGAACGAGGCGAAGAGTTCGCTCTCGCTGGGCTGCAGATCGAGCGCGAGTGTCCGGTCCCAATTCCTGGTGATGGCCGCCCGCACGAAGCCGCTCCCCGCCAGGAGTTCCCCCATGATCGCCCGCGCGTTATCGTCCCGCGAGAACACCTCGACAGCGAGGCGCAGCACGCGAGGCTCACGGGCCACCTCCCCCAGCGCGTCCACGGCGGCAGTCCACAGGGCCCGCGGTAACGCTTCCCCGAAACGCTCGACCCGCAGCAGCCGCAACCCCGGGAGCGCCCGGCTGGCAGCGACATGGAGGCCGAAGGCGCCTACCCAGTCGCCGCCCGCCGCGCGGAGCGCCACGAGCACCGACTCAGTGCTCCGCCGTACCCGGGTCCACCCAGTCCGATGCGGCAGCGGCAACCGGATGCCCGCATTCGCCAGGGCCCGCTCGCAGGCCTCCCGCTCGGCAGACCCGTCACGCAGCAGCTCGATGCGGAAGGCGCGTTCGGACAGGGGATTCGACTGAACCGTTGTCACGGACCCTCTGCCACGCGGCCCTCGATTGACAGGTACGGGCGGATCGCCACCCCGACGCGGCGCCGCGCGTACGCCGCGAGCAGCGCCACCCTGGTGAATCCGGCGACCACCGTGGCCACGGCCGCACCCACGGCGCCGAACGCGGGCGTCAACACGAAGGTAAGTGCAAGGTTGAGCAGCGCCGTGCCGACGACCATACGGCTGGCCGCCCGTTCGTGGCCCGTCATGGTCAAAAGGAACCCCGCGATGATTCCCATAGTGGCGCCCACCAGTTGTCCGGCTCCCAGGACGGCCAGGACGGGGTAGGCCTCGACGAACGCGGGTCCGTACGACCGCAGCACGACGTGCCCGCCCGCCAGCAACAGCACGATGACGGGAATGCTCAACGCGGCGCACCCCTGGACGGTGCGAACCACCAGGCGCTGCAACTCGGCTCGCCGCCCCCGAGCGTGCAGGTCGGCGACGAACGGCAGCACGACAAAGATGACTGCCTGCGCGCCGAGCATGGTGAGCCCGGACAGCTGGCTCGCCGCGCTGTACAGGCCGGCGTCACGCGGGCTGAGAACGGTGCCCACGACCAGGATGTCTGCCTGCTGCGACAGCACGAGCTGCGCCGCCGAAATCACCAGGAAGCTGCGCACCGCTCGCATCCACTGTGCGGGCTCAAACGCCGCTACAGCCGTCACGGCGCTCGCCGGAGCGGCGCGGCGGAGCAGGACGACGCTCACGCCCAGGGCCAGGGCAGTCGCCGCGGCGTTGAGGGCCACCGCGCCTCCCCCGCCGAGCGGCACGTTGAGAACCGACGCGACGATGACAATCCCGACGCCGAACAGCGCGGGCCGCAACAGCAGCTGCGGCACCTGCGCCTGCGGCACCCTTCGGAACCCCTGGAGCGCACTGCTCGTGAACGCCAGCAACGCGGTGAGCGGCACCAGCACGCAGGCCGCCCAGATTCCGCCTTCGATCCCCGGGTGTAGGTGCCGCCGCAGTAGCCAAGCGACGAGGCCCCCGCCGAGCGCCACTCCGGTCGCGGTGCGGCTGACCATGCGCCACCCGTACTGCAGGAAGCCGCGGAGCAACCCGTCCTGCCGCTGCGCGTCGTAGGCGGCAACGAACCGGATGGCGGCCGTGTCGAACTCGAGCTTCCCCAGCAGAACCGCGACGTTGACCCACGCCAGCAAATAGCTGTAGACGCCGTAGCGCGTCGCGTCGAGGAGTCTCGCCAGGATCACCTGGACGAGGAACGATACGGCAGCACCGGCTCCGTAGCTGCCCACCGACCATCCGGCGCTCTTGACCATGGCTGGGGTCGCGCCGGCCCGCGCTCGTAGCGCTGCTACGCGGGCGAACAGCCTCGTCAGCGGCCCCAACCGTGGGGCCGCCGCCTCTGCGATGTTACCGTCCGGGTGGGTCACTGGTCACGCTTTCCCCTTCACCAGGCGAGACAGATTCGGCCATCACGCCGGCCAGCAGGCCTTCGCGCAGGGCCCGACGCGCAAGTCGCGTGCCCACCACCGCCTCGCTCGCCCCGGTCCGCCAGGCCCGCGCCCTTCCGGGCAGGCGCGCTAGTGCACGCTGGCCAGACGATGTTGCGTGGACGCGACAACGGCTGGCGGGCCTCGGAGCGTCCACACTCCCCAAGCAGGCCCTGCTCCGGTGCCAATCTTGCTGATGTCCCTCTGACCAGTGGACACTGCTTCCTTCGCTCGGAACGGCGTCGGGACTTGGGGCCTCGTTGCCGTCGCCCTCGGGTTGGTTGCGGTCGCGACGCTCGTCCCGACCGCTGCCACGATGGGTGGGCGCGGTACACCGTTTTGGTGTCTGACCTGTGGCGACTACGCCCTCGCGGATGCGCTGGCGAACGTGGCGCTGTTCGTGCCTTTTGGATGGGCGATGGCCCGCACCGGCGTGCGGCCCTCCATAAGCCTCGCTGTGATTCCGGCGACGACGATCGGGATCGAGTTCCTCCAGCACAGCTTCGTCCCCGGACGGACGGCAAGCGCCTCGGACATTCTCACGAACACCGTCGGCGGAGTCGCGGGGATGGCGCTGCACTGGCTGCAGAGCACCATCGGCGAATCGGGCGAGCGCGGGCGGCGTGCGGCGACTCTCTACGGTGTCGTCCTCGTCATGGGCCTCGGTGCGGGCGCGGCGACGCAGGCAGTCCCGCGACCCCGAACGCTACGCTGGACACAAGGCGGTATGGCATCGCGCGACTATGTGCCTTTCACGGGCTCTGTGAGGACCGTGCGCGTCGACGGGAGACCGATCGCCCTGGACGCGTGGACCGAGGTTCCGCCTGCTGAAACCACAGCGATCGCGGTCGACCTCGTCTCCGGCCGACCCGATACGGGTCTGGCGCAGGTCCTGATCGCGTGGATGCCGAGCGGAAGTGGGTGGGTGTGGCTGGAACAACGCCACCGCGATCTCCACGTCCACGTTGCGTCGGCGAGTGACGGATCCCGCCTTCGGGGCCATTCCGAGTGGCTCAGCAGCATCATGCCGGCCCTGGCCGGTGAGCCTGTGACGGTACGGCTCGTGGTGCGCCGGTTCTGGTATCGGATCGCCGTCATGATGCCCGCAGGCGAGGTCGTGCGCGAGGTGAGCCTGAGTCCGGAAGACGGTTGGCGCCTGTTCGCTCCTCTTGAACGTGAGTGGAAGGAACGTTTGACTGCGGCGCTGGCCGTGGGCTGGATGGCCGTACTGCTGGCCCCGCTTGGTTACCTGGCGTCGGTGCGATCGCGCTCGGCCACGGTCGTCGCGGCGGCCGGCGCAGGAGCGAGTCTGCTGTTGTTGCCGGTCATGTCGGGGTGTGCCTGGCTGCCCCCCTCGGGGTGGTGCGGCGCGGCGGCCGGCTTTCTGGTCGGCTCGCGAGGGCGCACCCGCAGAGCGAGCGGGGGAGCGAGCGATTGAACCGTGGGGCAATCAGACCGCGGGACGGTGGAGTACGAACTCGTTACAGCCGCTGCTTCCGCCCACGGTCCTGAGGCGCGTCAGCACCAACCCTCGCGCCCGGTAGAAGGCGAGGACTTGCTCGGGCGTCGCGACCTCGAACGGATAGCCGCCCAGCCAGTCGATCCAATCGTGCCAGACGGACATACCACGACCACTACGGTACTGCCGGTAGCGCCGGAGCGGATTCCGGCCCCACACGAGATCGGCCGCTAGCCCCCGCAGGATCCAGTACGGGATGACCGTGCCGGCGATGACGGCTCGCCACCACACGCTCCGGCAGTACAGTCGCTTCAGAATGGTCCACCGCCGCGACCACGCACCTTGGTCGTTGTAGATGGCCAGGGAGAGACGACCGCCGGGGCGTAGGGGTCGCAGGATCAGATCCAGCGCCCGCCATAGGTCGCCGGTATGATGGAGGACACCCCACGAGTAGACGACATCGAAGTCGCCGAGTTCCGCGAGGAAGGCCTCGTCGAGTACGGAGCCTTCCCGCACGTCCCACGCGGTGTCCCCCGGAGAGTAACGTCGGCGGAGTTCGCGGGTGCAGGCAACGGAATCGTGGTCGACATCGAACGAGACCACCGTTGCACCGAGCCGCCGAGCCGCGAGACTGAACAGCCCACTCCCGCACCCTGCGTCGAGGAAGCGCGCTCCGTGCAGGTCGGGCTGCTCCAGCATCGTCACCAACGACTCCGTGGCCGTCTGGACGCGCGCTTCGTCGACCACGTGCAGAAACGATCGCCAGTTGCGCCCGAAGGAGAAGCGCGGAGCGTCGGCCGGCTCACCTGCGGTGGATGCGGGGACTGCGTCAGGAGCGAGTCTGGGTATCGTCACCACCGTCATCCTCTCCGCAGGGAACGGGCCATGGACTGCAGTACGGTACGTCTCGCCAGCGGCGACAGGGAATCGCGCGCGGATGGCCTCTCCGGCTGACCTGTGGCGTCCCCGCGACATGCGTGTGGCGCCCACCCGATCGGGCTAGCTGCTCCAGCCGCGACGTGGATCGACGTTCGTCGCCCGGCCGGCGGGGGGGACAGGTATCTGGGCAGCGGCCGCCGGCGGGCATAGCGCCCGGACCGCCCGCGACGCACTCCACAAGAGGGCAATGAAAACCCAGGGGAATACGAACATCGAAAACGATCCGAACAGGCCGGCAATGAGATGCCCGACGAATGCATATTGCAGCCACCGCAGCGTCTCCGCATGGGTAGGCAGCATCCGGGCCGCGCGTCGGCGAGCATCCCGCGCGCTACGGATGACGCTGGCGACGATCGCGAGGTAGAGCACGAGCCCCAGCACTCCGGTCTCCGCGAGGACGTTGAGATAGGTGTTGTGCGTGTCCAGCTCACCCAAGGCCGGGTTGTATCGGAAATTGGCCAAACCGTATGCGCCCAGTCCTACGCCGAGCACGGGATGGTCTCGGATGATGCGCATGGCGTTTTGCAGCACCTCGTACCGTTGGCGCGTCGATCCTTGCGCCTCCGTTTGCCCGGTCGTCTGGACGGTGGTGGTGCGCAGCCCGCGCAGACGTTCCCAAAAGGCAGGGGGGGCGACGTACAGCGCGAACCCGAGCAGTCCGGCGAGCACCACCACAGCGCGCGGTCGGCGTCGTGCGAGCGCGACGCTCGAGGGCAAGGCCATGGCGGCCAGGGCGATGAAGGCGGCGCGCGACTGCGTGAGCACGATGAGCACGGTGAGCATCGCGGCGCCCGCCAGTCCCATCCAGCGGATCCAGCTCCTGCGACCTGCCGCTGCCCAGAGCGCCAGCGCCGGCCCGAGCATCAGGATGGTGAGTGCCGCAAGGTCGTTCGGATTCGAGTAGATGAACGGTCCAATGGCGCGACCGGCGAGCGTGTTACCCGTGACATAGTTCATCAACGTGGAGCGGGCAGGAAACAACAGGTAGCTCGCGAGCATGAACACCATGAAATAGCGGACCAGGGCCCACGTACGCAGGGCGTTCACGGCGACGAGCATGACCAGGAGGAGCTTCCCACGCTCGATAAGGCTCTCCTGCACCGCGTCCGGATACTCGGTGCCTACATATCCGACACAGGCCCATGCTGTCCACGCCACAAAGATCCAGAAGAACCTGGGCGTGCGAATGGGCTCGCGTTGCAGCAGCAGGCTGCCAAGGCTGGCGGCCATCATGAAGGTGCCGGCCGGCACCCGGTACGTCATGATGACAAACACGTAAGCGAGGAACCCGAGGAACGCAGGAGTCCCGCTGAGCTGCCAGAGGTTCGCTGGCCGCATCGCACGTTCTGTCACAAGGCCGCTTGGCCGCGCCGTCATAGCTGGACCGTCATACGTGCGGTCGACGGCAAAGTTCTCGCGCCGTCCCGATTTCAAGTGGCGCCCAACCGCCCGCTTAGAACGGCGGAGGCGGCCAGCCTCCCGAGAATCGCAAAAAACCGCATCTCGAAATCCGTCAGGTATCGCCGCATAACATGGAGATCAGCCTCTTCCAGGGGCCGCTCATCAGCTGTCCCGGCCCCACAACCAATGTCGAGGATGTGTTTGCCCTTAACATCGCTCAGGAGTGAGAAGAAATACTCGCTCCAGAAATAGTCCTTGTGGCAGCAACGGGCGTACCGCTCTATGATCAGCGGATGAATCGGTGCTGTAGGGTAGTCGACGGCATCGAAATAGGACGCTTCATCGGCCCACCTCTCTTGGTTGGACCGGCCTGCCTGGGCCGCCGGCTCGAGCATTCAACCCCCTGTTCGCAGAAACCCTGCAGCGGCAGCCCGCGCGCTGCCTTGCGCGCCGGGGGAGCATAGCTCGTGCCTCGAGGTTCTCCGCGGGAGCACCGGTAGCACCTGTGGCTGGGGCGCCACAGCGCCTGGACACGAGCGGCCCGCCGCGCCCTGATCGGTCTCGACTCCTGGGGCGGCTACTATTTTCAGGACTCAATCAGCGGCTGCGGGACAGGACGAGCCAGGCGGCCGGCCTCTAGGTGGGCTAGCCAAAGCTGGAGCACCAGCGCGCGCCACAACGAGCTGCTGTGGTCGCGCCGCCGCATGAGATGCTCTCGGGCCAGGCGGCGCACGGCCGGCCGGTCCAGGAAGTCGTAAAGCCCACCGTCCGCCGTCGCCAGCTGCTCGATCCTATGGCGCAGCGGCCCGCGGAACCAAAGACCCAGGGGGACGGCAAACCCCAATTTGGGGTGGTCCAGGACGTCGGATGGCACGAGCCCGCGGATCGCGCGCCGGAAAATCTGCTTCCCGGCCCCATGGCGGATCTTGAAGTCTGCGGGCAGTCCGAGCGCGAACTCGACGAGCGCACGGTCGAGCAACGGGACGCGGGCCTCGAGGGACACGGCCATGCTCGCTCGGTCCACCTTGGTCAGGATGTCGCCTGGCAGGTACGTGGTGACATCCACGAGCATCATCTGCGACACAAAGTCGCGGGCCTCGACGGCTCCAAACGCGTCGGGGAGGATGTCGCCAAACTCGCCGTCACGAGGCACGAGCCGGGCGGCGGCGATCCCGCCATCGACGGGTGCGAGCGGAAGCGCGACGGTGCCCGCATAGGCGGCAACGCGCGACCGCGCGCGATCGAGCAGGCGGCCTCGCCCGGGGGCGATGTGCGGGAGGGCGTGACCCACGGCCCGGAGGAGGGAGCGCCCCCACGCCGGCACGGTGGGACGCCGTAGGACGTCGAGATAGCGCGTATAACCACCGAACAGCTCGTCGCCGCCGTCGCCGGAAAGGCTCACGGTCACTTGCTGGCGCGCAAGCCACGAGACCAGATAGGTGGGGAGCGCCGAGGAATCCGCGAACGGCTCGTCGAAGATCCCCACGATGCTGTCCACCCACCTGTCCGCGTCCGGTCGCATCACGACATCGGTGTGACGCGTGCCGATCGCCTCAGCGACGCGGCGGGCGTGTGGCGCCTCGTTGAACGCTACTTCGTCGAAGCCAATCGCGAACGTGCGCGGCTTGATGGGGGCGGTGCGTGCCATCAGGGCCACGACCGTTGAGGAATCGAGCCCCCCTGACAGGAATGCACCGAGCGGCACTTCGGCCTCGAGATGACTTCCCACGGCGTCGGCGAGCAGCTCGCGGAGACGCTCCATAGCCACGTTCTCATCGGCGGGCCCGATCTCCGCCCCGACCGGCGTCCAGTAGCGGCGCACGGCGGAGCCCCGGTCCAGCGACCAGGTGAGGATATGCCCAGGGGAGAGCTTCGCCACGCCGGCGAAGGCGGCCAGCGGGTCGGGCACGTAGCCGAGGCTGAGGAACGCCGTGATCCCCCGCTGGTCCAGCTGGCGCGGAAAGCGCGCCAGGGCGAGGAGCGAGCGGAGCTCGGAGCAAAAGGCAATCCCATCCGGCGTCAGCCAGTAGCTCAGGGGCTTGATGCCGACGCGGTCCCGGGCCAGGACCAGCCGCTTGCGGCGAGCGTCCCACAGCGCAATCGCAAACATTCCCCGCAGCCGCACGACGAAATCGTCTCCCACTTCCTCGTACAAGTGGACGATCGTCTCGGTGTCGCTCCGCGTCCGGAAGCGGTGCCCGCGGGCGACCAAGTCGCGGCGTAGCTCGTGGTGATTGTAGATCTCGCCGTTGAACACGACTTGGATCGAGCCGTCCTCGTTGCCGATCGGCTGCTGCCCCCCGCCCACGTCGATAATCGAGAGCCGGCGCATGCCGAGCGCTACCTCCGGCGCGACGAAATAACCGCTGTCGTCGGGACCGCGGTGAACGATTGCATCGCACATCGCACGCGCAGTGCGGGCAGCCTCCTCGGCGCTCAGTGGCCAGCCGGCGAAGCCGGCAATGCCGCACATGGCGCTACGCCTCCGGCTCGCTGTGCGCCACAAGCGACTCGTACCAGGCGCTCAGGCGCTCGATGATACGATGCTCGTGGTATTCCGCGCGCGCGTACGCCTGTGCTCTATCGCCGAGGGCGCGGGCTCGCTCCGGTGCCTCGATCAGCGCGCAGACCGCCGCGGCGAGGGTCTCGGGATCATCCGCGGGAACGAGCACCCCGGTCTCCCCGTCGTGAAGCGCGTCCGGGATCCCGCCGACCCGGGTTGCGATGACGGGTCGCGCAGCCGCCATCCCCTCGAGGACCGAGTTGGGAAACGCCTCGCTGACCGAGCAGAGCACCGAGATGTCGAACAGGTGGTGGAGGTTGAACGGCGGTGTGAGAGTGCCCGGGAACTGAACGCGCCCGTTCAGTCCCAGCCCGTCGGCCAGGCGCGTGACCTCGGCGCGTTGCGGCCCGTCGCCCACACACACGAGGTGCGCTCGAGGCACGCGCGTCGCGATCCGCGCGAACGCCTCGAGCAGCGTCGGATGATCCTTGTCGCGGTCCAGCCGAGCAACGATGCCGATGACCAGCGCGTCGGCGGGCACGTGGAGCCGGGCGCGCCAAGCAGCCCGTTCTGAGGACGGCAATGCCTGGAACGCAGCTTCGGCCAGGCTGTTGGGGACGCAGACGATCTTAGCGGGCGCGATCCCATCCTGACGCGTCAGCAACGCGGCCACGCTCGGGCTGTTCGCAAGGACACGGTGGGCGACGCGGTACGCCCATCGGTTCGCGATCTGCTGGACCTGACCCTGGTTCAGCTGCCACCAGCGGCGACTCGCGACCACCGCGGGAACTCCGGCGAGGCGAGCCCATGGTACACCGAAAATGTTGGCGAGGACGTCCTGGGCGTGAAATACGTGGATGCGCTCGCGGGCCAGGAACCGCGCTAGACGAATCCCCTGACGGATAGCGCCCGGCCCGTACAGGCTGTGCAAGGGCACATGCACTAGGGTCGCCCCGGTCTCCTCAAAGCGGCGCCGCAGGGGGCCGTCCGCGCGAAAGTGAACCACGGTCACCCTGAACCCCGCCGGGTTGAGGCGCGCCGCCCATCGGAGAGCGTTGAGCTCTGTGCCGCCAACCTCAAAGCCTTGGATGCCGAAGGCGAGCCGAATCACCGGTAGCCGATCCTTTTGGGGGAACGGGATCGAGGTAGGAAAATCGCCGCCAGGGCTTCGCGGGCACAGTCACCCACGAGCGCCGCAAAAATTGGGCCAACAATGAGGTTCGGACGAAACCCAGAGTCCTCTGTGCGGCCGCTCACCGTATGGCCGCCACCTTCGGTCAGCGGAGCGGCATTTCGGCGATGAAGAGGTCGTAGCGGCCCGACCCACCCATGTTGGAGTTGAAGATCACCACCTTGCCGTCGGGGCTGGGCATGCCGAACGGCAGGGTCCAGTAGTCGAGCGGTTTCTCGAGGCTGTAATGGTGCAGCAGCAGACGCTGATCGCTACCGTCGCTGCGCTGGACGCCGATCGCCTCGTTCCAGAGGAGCGAACTCTGCCAGGGGGGGTCCCGGCTGTTGAACCCGCTGATGAACGACCACTGGCGGTTCAAGTTGCCGCCCAACTCGGCGTCGGACTGAATCCAGTTACCGGCGTGGTGGACGTCCCCGGCGCTTTGCGCGAGGATCTGGGTCCGGGTGATCTGACCACCGCTCGGGGTGTAGCGGTCTTGCGCAAACGGCGCGGACAGGTTGGGGTCGGTGCTGATCCACTGCCCGCGCAGGTTCGCGTTGTGGTAAAACACGGCCGGCGCGGCGCTCTGCTGGGGCCCGAACGTGTTCGTGGACAAGTCCCACAGCCGAATGATGTCCTGCGTGTTGGTGAGGATCACGTAGCGGCCGTCCCGCTCGAGGCGCGGCTCGTTCAGCCACGACTCGACATGCGTGAATAATTGGTTGGTGCGGCTGTTCCACGCAAACGCCGTTTGCTGATCCGCCAGCCCCACGAACCACTCGTCGTTCTTATCCTGTTGGAGCCAGCCAAACAGCGTGGTCGTGAGCGGGAAGTTCCCCGTGTTCTCGACCTGCATCGTGGCTGTGTTGAAGCGCTTCAACTGGCCGTCATTGATCACGTAGGCGATGCGCGGTTGGGAGACGAGGCTCGAGAACGAGAAGCGCAAATCCTGCTTTGGTTGTGCGGCGGGCGGCAGGACGCGGTAATTGCTGAAGCCCGCGCCCCGGGTGAAGTCCACCAGGTAGTAGGCCATGCCGGCGCCCCGGATCAGGAGGGTGTGGGTGTTGTTGTTGGCGCCCCAGCCGCGGCTGACCTGGTTGGCGCCGTCGGCGTAGTCGTGGCCCGCCCCGGCGTTCGGCGCAGGAGTGGTGGCGCTGGTGACTTTCCACACCTTCACCCCGCTGACCGGGTCGTTGTAGGAGAACCCCGCCGGCCGCGCAGCAACGCCGAGCGCGGTGTAGGCGACCAGATTCGGCGCCTGGCGCGCGGCCACCGGCAGCAGGGTCGGATCCGGGCCCGCCCCCGCCGGCAGCGGCGCCTGCACCGTGACCGTCGCCATGCCGCTCTCGCCCTCGCTCGTGGCCGTGATCGTCGCCGTGCCGTCTGTGGCTACGTCGGTCACGAGCCCGCCCGGCGACACCGTGGCGACCGTCGGGGCGCTCGATGTCCACGCCACCGACCGTCCCGTCAGCGGATGGCCGTCGGCGTCCTTGAGCGTGACGATCAGCTGCACCGTGCCGCCGACCGGAAGGGTCGCCGTCGCGGGACTCACGACGACGGACGCGACCGGGACGAGCATCACGGTCACCGTCGCACTGCCGGCCTTCCCTTCACTCGTGGCGGTGATCGTCGCCGATCCCGCCGAGCCCCCCGTCACCCGGCCGCTCGAATTGACGGTGGCGACGTCGGTATAGCTGCTCGCCCACGTCACGGTCCGCCCGGTCAGCGCGCTGCCCGCCGAGTCCTTCGGCGCGGCCGCGAACTGCACCGTCTCCCCGACTCGGAGGCTGGCGGTCGCCGGCGAGACCGACACCGACGCCACCGGCGGGGGCCCGGCGGCAGCGCCGCCGTTCGACTCCGTACTTTCGATCGCCAGGCAGCCGATGAAGACGCCTGCCCCCGCCGCGATGGCGACCACCCGAATCGAGGGGACAGAGAAGTGTTTCGCGCCGGGACAGCACCGCACAAGCACCCCCCGGGATAGGCATCAGATGTAACATCGGGTCGACTTGCGACGGCTGGGTCAACTGACGTGCTTACAGTAGCACCTGCGACGGCGTCTGCCCAGTGAGGCGGGTCACGCGCGAGGGGCCCAGGTATCGTCCTGTCACCGCCCCGTTTCGAACCGGTACTGTCCCGCTCAGCGCAGCGGCACTTCCGCCACGAACAGGTCGTAGCGGCCCGACCCGTTCATGCTCGAGTTGAAGATCACGACCTTGCCGTCCGGGCTCGGCGTCGCCATCGGCAAGGCGAAATAGGTAAGGGGGTTCTGCGGGGTCTCCACGCTGAAGTGGTGCAGGAGGAAACGCTGATCGCTGCCGTCGCTGCGTTCGACTCCGACCGCTTGCTGCCACAAGAACAGATTCTCCCATGGAGCGTTGCCGAACCCGCTGACGAACGACCATTGGCGGTTCAGGTCGCCTCCGAGCTCGGCGTCGGACTGAATCCAGTTCCCCGCGTGGTGGCCCGCCCCGGCGCTCTGCGCGAGAATCTGGGTGCGCGTGATCTGACCGCCGCTCTCGGCGTAGCGGTCTTGGGCAAACGGCGCTGAAGTGTTAGGGTCGGTGCCGACCCATTGGCTGCGCAGGTTGGCAGTATGGAAGAACAACGCCGGTGACGCACTCTGTTGAGGACCCACCGTGTTGCTCGACAAGTCCCAGAGCCGAATGATGTCCTGGGTATTGGTGAGGATCACGTAGCGACCATCGCGCTCGAGGCGCGGCTCGTTCAGCCACGACTCCGCATGCGTGAGCAATTGGTTCGTGTGGCTGTTCCAGGCAAAGGCCGTGCTCGGGTCCGCCAGTCCTACGAACCACTCGTCGTTCTTGTCCTGTTGGAGCCACCCCTCCAGCGTGGTCGTGAGCGGGAAGTTCCCCGTGTTCTCGACCTGCATCGTGGCCGTGTTGAAGCGCTTCAACTGACCGCCGTTGATGACATAGGCGATCTGTTCCTGCCCCGGCACGGAGGAGAAGGAGAAGCACAGGTCAACGGTCGGCTGGGCGGACGGCGGCAGGACGCGGTAGTTGCGGAAGCCCACACCTCGCGTGAAATCCACCAGGTAGTACGGCATCCCGTCGCCCCGGATCAGGATCGTGTGGGTGTTGTTGTTGGGTCCCCACCCGCGGCTCACCTGGTTGGCGCCGTCGGCGTAGTCGTGACCCGACCCCGTGTTCGGCGCGGGGGTGGTGCTGCTGGTGGCCTTCCAGATCTTGACCCCGCTCACCGGGTCGGTGTAAGAGAAGCCCGCCGGCCGCGTGGCGACGCCGAGCGCGGCGTAGGCGGCCAAGTTCGGAGCCTGGCGCGCGGCTACCGGCAGCAACATCGGATCCGCCGAGCCGCCCAGTACCTCGATCGGGGCGGTCGACTCGGCGGCGAGACAGGCGACCGACTCCGCCGCCGCCACGGTGAGTGCTAGGCGGAGGAGCACTGAGACGCGAATGTGCTTCACGCTGACGATCGTTCTGAACGACAGGCTTCTGTTACCGCTGCGGTCGGATCAAGGTCCGCGCCGTTCCACGCCGAGCCGTCGCGGCATCGCCACAGCGGAACGCTCGGTTGGGAAATCAACGGGGCCCGGGCGGTGATCTGCCCGGGCCCCTGGTTCCGACGGCACCCCGCTGCTTAGCGGAGCGGCATTTCGGCGATGAACAGGTCGTAGCGGCCCGACCCGTTCATGTTGGAGTTGAAGATCACGACCTTGCCGTCGGGACTGGGCATCCCGAAGGGGAGGGACCAGTAATCAATGGGTTGCTGGTAACTGTAATGGTGCACCAAGAGGCGCTGATCACTCCCGTCGCTGCGCTGGACTCCAATCGATTCGTTCCACAGCAGATTGCTCTGCCAAGAGGGGCTGTTGACGTTGAACCCGCTGATGAACGACCACTGGCGGTTCAAGTTGCCACCCAACTCGGCGTCGGACTGAATCCAGTTTCCTGCTGAGTGATAGTCCCCAGCGCTGTTGTTCAGGATGATCGTTGATCCTATCTGCCCGGCACTGGGGAAGAAGCGCTGTTGCTGGAAGGGAGCAGAGCCATTGGCGTTCGTGCCAATCCAGTGTCCGCGCAAATCAGCATTATGATACAAGCCCAGATTGGCGTCGGTCTGCGTTACCCCGAATGTGTTACTGGACAAGTCCCACAAGCGGACGGTGCCCCCATCGCTCGACAGCACGATGTAGCGCCCGTCGCGTTCAAGACGCGGCTCGTTGACCCAGCTTTCGAAGTGCGTGAGATATTGGTTGGTTTGGCTGTTCCAGGCGAAGGTGGTCTTCTGATCGTTCAAGAGGCCTACGAACCAGCCGTCGTTCTTATCCTGCTGGAGCCAACCCCAGACGGTCGCCGTGAGCGGGAAGAAGCCGGTATTCTCAACTGCCATGGTGGCCGTGTTGAAGCGCTTCAACTGGCCGCCGTTGATCACGTAGGCGATGCGTTCCTGGCCCGCCACCGAGGAGAATGTGAAGTTCAGGTCCATGGGTGGCTGCGCGGCGGGCGGCAGGACGCGGTAATTGCTGATGCCCACGCCCCGCGTGAAGTCCGCTAGGTAATAGGCCATGCCGGCGCCCCGGATCAGGAGGGTGTGGGTGTTGTTGTTGGCGCCCCAGCCGCGGCTCACCTGGTTGGTGCCGTCGGCGTAATCATGGCCGGCCCCGCTGTTCGGCGCGGGGGTCGAGCCGCTCGTCACCTTCCACACCTTGACCCCGGTCACCGGGTCGTTGTAGGAGAAGCCCGCTGGCCGGGCAGCAACGCCGAGCGCGGTGTAGGCGACCAGATTCGGCGCCTGGCGCGCGGCCACCGGCAGCAGCGTCGGATCGGGCACCGATCCCGACGGCGCCGGGGCCGGCGCAGTCAGCACGGCGGTGCCGTTCTGGCCTTCGACCGTGGCGGTGATGCTCACCGTCACGTTGTCAGCCAGGTCCGTGACCAGGCCGCTCGGTGACACGCTCATTTGGGTGGGGGCGCTGGACGTCCACGTCACGGACCGTCCAGTGAGCGTATTGCCGTTGGCGTCCTTGGGCGTGGCGGTGAGCTGCAAGGTCCCCTGACTCAGGATGGTCGCGGTCGCCGGCGTCACCGCGACCGAGGCGACGGGGACGACGGCCACGGTGACGGTCGCGCTACCGGCCTTCCCTTCGCTGGTCGCGGTGATCGTCGCCGATCCCGCGGCCTTGCTGGTGACGAGGCCGCTCGGGCTCACGGTGGCGACGGCCGTGTTGCTGCTCGCCCACGTCACGGTCCGCCCGGTCAGCGCGCTGCCCGCCGAGTCCTTCGGCGGTGCTGCTCTTGCTCTCGCTCGTCGCCGTGATCGTCACCGAGCCTTGGGTCACGCCCGTGACCTGACCGCTGGTGCTGACGGTCGCGACGCTGGGATTGCTGCTCGTCCAAGAGACCGGCCTTCCGATCAGGGGGTTGCCGGCCGAGTCCCTGGTGGTCGCCGTGAGAGGAAGCGCCTGACCGACGAACAGGTTGGCTGACGCGGGAGAGATTTGCAAAGACGCCACCGGTACGTTCGTCACGGTGACGGGCACGGCGGCGCTTTGACCTTCGCTCGTCGCCGTCATGGTTGCGGAGCCTGGTGCCACGCTCGCGACCAGGCCGTTGCTGTTCACGCTCGCCACCGACGCATTGTTGCTCGACCAGGAGATCGAGCGGCCGGAGAGGACATTGCCGGCGGAGTCGGCGGTGGTAGCGGTCAGCTGCACCGAGGCGCCTACGAGCAGGCTCACGACGGCCGGGATCACCTTCACCGAGGCCACCGCAGCTGGAACAACCGTGATTGTAGCCGTATCTGAGCCAGAGCCGGAGTTCCCGTGACCGTGGGCGACGACCTTGAACTTACCATCCTGGGTCGCCTTGTAACCCGCGTAGTGCCGACCACCGTGCGTGTTCGTGTCCGCGATGGTACCACCAGTTACACTCCAATTCACATCAATCGTCGCGGTATCGCCGGCTGGCGTAAGGGCCACCGCCATCAGCTGGGCGGCGCCGTCGGTTGGCATGGTAACAGACTTGGGAGTGATCTGCAGACGGATCGTGGCACCGGGATCGGTGACAGCGAGTGGTTTCTCGCACCCGAGGGCCGCGAGAGCCACCACGAGCCACGCATCCTTCAGCAAGGCCAGTCGACGCGACAACTTATGCATGAATGTCATGACACTGTTCTCCCTAGCGCTCGGGCCTGTACGGAGACAAAGAGCCCCACGAGACTTGTGGTGCGCTCTGCAACGACGTGATGGATGTGGGGGAGGCAGGAACAGCGAGGGCCGGATCGGTCGATACCTGCCGCAGCGCAGACAACGCTCGCGCCGCGGTCGCACGGGCCGCTTTCGACAGCGCCAGACGCTTGGCCAGCTTGAACGTGAACGGCATAACTCCGAGCCTCCTGTTACCAACTCGCCCAAAAACGCAAAGGCCACCAGCTTCGACCCGAAGGTCGATCCGCTGGCGGCCCGGCGGGCATGGCGATCCGTTCGCCGTAGCCCCGTAGCTCTGCGTCGCCGTCTTTAGACGGGTTTGCTCTGAGCAGCGACTACTCTGGATGTCCTGTGCGGGGACTCAAGCAGCAGCAGCGCGCTTGCCTTCGGCGCGCTGGTGCATGTGGCGCGGGCGCAATGCCGCGTCCCAGCAACGGCGCCAATATACGAGCGCCAAGACCGGGGGCGCAAGCGTCAATTCGACATCACTTTACGTGACCAGAACCGGTGTGACGCAACTCACTTGGGCGTGCAGCCTCGTTCCTCGCGAGCACGCCTGCGGGTGGCGTCTCTTGGAAGGCCGATCCTGGTTGATGATGGTGAGTAGGATGGAATTCGCGCCGCTGGCGGGAGGACGCGCCGCCCCGCGCAACGCGCGCTGGAGCGCGAGCAACGACGTGGTCGTACGGTGGGACTTACCGACTGCCCCGACGCAACAGCATCACGGGGACCGTGCGGAGCATGATCTTCAGGTCTTCGAGCGCCGATTGGCGGCGGATGTACTCGAGATCATAGCTGACCTTGCGGCGCACGTCGTCCACCGACGTGTCATACCCCTGGTTGACTTGGGCCCAGCCGGTGATGCCGGGCCGCACCCGCTGCCGTCGGGGGTAGCTTTCGATTTGCTCGCGCAGGTACACGAAGATGTCGGGCTGCTCCGGGCGCGGCCCGACGATGTTCATATCGCCCTTCAGCACGTTGAAGAGCTGGGGCAGCTCGTCGAGTCGGAACGTGCGCAGCAGTCGGCCGATCGGTGTGACGCGCTCGTCCTCTGCTTGTGCCCATACTTGCTTCCCGTTCTCGTCGGCGGGGCGCATCGTGCGGAACTTGTACATCGTGAACGGCGAGCCGCCCAAATCCACGCTGCGCCGTGTGTTTCCGCCAACGCCTGTGAGTGCCCTGCGGTCGAGGCCGACGCGGGGTTGCAGGTAGAGCACCGGTCCGCGGGACGTCAGCTTGATCAATGCCGCGATCAGCAGGAGCACCGGCGACGTGACCACGAGGCCGATGGCCGCAACCACGATGTTCACGACACGCCGGCCCCACCGTTCTCGATCAGTGGGACGGAGCGTCGATGCGTGTACGAGCGAATGCGTCGGTCGGCTGGATCGTGCCGGTCGGTAAGGAGTGAGCGTCGTCGTCATGGCCCGGAGACGTGGCAAAGTCCGTGCGCGCGCCGAGGCCCGAGGGCGCGAGCGCGAGCCTGCCCTGGGGTGCAGCGGTTCGCAGCCGGCCCCGCCACGTTTCGCAGCGATGCCTATGGCGCGAAGGCGGCGAGTGTGGAGCAGTCGCGACGGGTGCGCTTCAACTGCCGAGATTTTGTTCGCCCGTCGGCGTGTTGTGACGTGACAGGGCGCCTTCCTATATAGCGTGCACGCAACATGCGGTGCAGCGCGACGGGCTCTCCGTTATCCGGCACAAAACTTGTCGGCTAACGCCGGGTCGCCCGTACTAAAGGACCATGCAACGACCTACGAACCGGCACCGCCGCCGGTGCCTCTGCCCGGTGTCGCGCGCGCCATGGTGGCCGGCTTTCGTCGGGTGCGCTCACACCCGGTGCTGAATCCCACACTCGCCGAGCGCGCCGAGCAGGCGGCACGTTGGGAGCTCGAGTTGCAGCTGCCGTCGGGCGCCGTGCGGGGGGGTCATCGGAGCGCGCACGGCACCCGCGATCTTCAACACCGGGCGCGTCCTGCTCGCGTGGCTCGCGGCGTTCGGGGAGACGGCCGCCGGGATCTTCGCCGGCGCCGCCCGTCGCGCCGCGTGCTTTCTGCTTGCCACGCTGGGCGAGGACGGCGTGTGGCGCCAGGGGGCCTCGCCGGAGGCGCCCGGGCCGGTGATGCGGGCCTGATCGCGCGAGCGACATCTGTGGCCGCGCGGGTGGCACGCGCCGTTGATCCGGCGGGACGGCTGCCCGGACGCTTGGCGATCGGATGGCGCTCCGCCGGAACCTGGGACTCGCTGGCCGGCGTGGCGCAGATGGCGAATATCTGGCTGCGCCTCCACGAGATCACCCGCGAGCGTCAGTGGCTCGAACCCGTGGACGTCGTCCTGCGCTTTCTCAAGTCCACCCAGAACCGCACCACTCAGGATCCCCGCGTGCGTGGAGGTGTCAAGGCATCGTTTCCCGTCGGCGCCGGGTACGACTCCTATCAGGTGCTGAGCTCGGGGACAGGGTTCGCGGAGTCGCTGATCCGCGATGAGCGTCGCCGCGCCGGGATCGGCCCCCTGGCGGTCAGGGGCGCCGCGTAGGGCGAGCTTCGATCAGGGAGCTGCGCTGGCGGGCGGACATTCGAGCTCGAAGTAGAACCGGGTTCCCCAATCGGGGCGGGTTTCCACCTCGAGCTCGGCGCCCATGGCCTTCACAAGCTTGCGACAGATGGCGAGTCCCAGGCCGGAACTGGAAAACTGATGGCGCCCGCCGGCCGGCGCGGCCCTCACGGCCTGGTGCGAACCGCGCAGCACGAGGGGGTCGATGCCGACGCCGGTGTCGCGAACGGAGAACTCCAGCCGCCGCGAGTCGATCGGTCGCGCGGCCAGCTCCACGAAGCCCGTGTCGGTGAACTTGACCGCATTGGTGGCGAGGTTGAGGAGCACGCGCGACAAGGCCCGGGCGTGTCCCACGCGCCATTCGGGCACGGGGTGCACGAGGCGGAGCGCCAGGGCCTTTTCCTCGGCGATGGGCTGGATCATGCTGCGCACCGACGCGAACGTCTCGGCCACCGAGAACGGTCCGGGCGCGCGGTCCACCAACCGGTTGCCGCCCCGGGTGAGCTCGAGCACGTCGCTCGCGGTGGCGCACAGACAAAGCGCGGCGCTGTAGATCAGGCCGAGTTGGCGACCCTGCTCCGGGGTCACCGTACCACCTTGGCCCTGCTGCAGTGCTTCCGCGAGGAAGAGAATGGAGGTGAGGGGCGAGCGCAAGTCATGCGCGAGCTCCACCACGAGGTCGAGCCCGTTCGGGCCGGCCAAGCAGGCGGTCAGATCCTGCGGCTCCTGCGCCGGCTCCGGCTCGGGGGCGGGCCTCGGGATCGCCGTCACGGCCGGCCAGTCGAGCCGTTCAGCGGTGTTCGACCGCATCTCCATCACCCCTCCGCGTATCACGCGGCTTGCCCGCCCGATTCGCCCACATGAGCCTCGACCGGCGTCTCCTCCGTCCCACTCGCCCCGGGCTCACGCTCGACCACCCAGCCGGCGGTCGGGCTGCGCTGCAGTCCGTGGCGCTCCATCAGCCGGTACAAGGTGGTCCGGTCCACGCCCGCGATCCGGGCGGCCTTCGACATGTTGCCACTGGCCCGGTTCACGAGCCAGGTCAGGTACTGGCGCTCGAACTGTGCGATCACGCGGTCCCGAGCGGCGTGATAGCTCTCTTCGAGCAACGTCGAGATCAACGACGCGGGATTCGCGCTCGTGTCCGCCGCCCCGGCATCTCCCGTGAGATGCAAGTCTTCGGGCCGGATCTCGGCGCCCGGTTCCACGACCACGGCGACGTGCTCGATCACGTTCTGCAGCTCGCGGACATTCCCGCGCCAGGCGTAGCCGCACAGCGCGCGCAGGGCCGCGTCGGTCAAGCGGGGGAACGGTGCGCCCTTTCGGCGATGACGCACCCAGTAGGTGGACAGGAAGTAGTCCGCCAGGAGCGGGATGTCCTCGGGCCGCTCGCGCAGCGCCGGGACGTTGATCGGCACCACGCGCAGGCGATAGTACAAGTCCTCGCGCATGTCACCGGATTTGACCGCGGCTTCGGGGTCGCTGTTCGTCGCGGCGATGAAGCGGACGTTCACGACGGCGTCGGTCGTCTCGCTGCCGACACGTCGAACCACGCCGTCCTGGATGACGCGCAGGAGCTTCGCCTGAATCGATTTCGGCATTTCGACCAGCTCGTCGAGAAACAGGGTGCCGCCGTGCGCGGCCTCGAGCAACCCGGGTTTGTCGCGCACCGCCCCCGTGAAGGCACCCTTGCGGTGGCCGAACATCTCGGACTCGAGCAGGCCCTCGGGCAGCGCCGCGCAGTTTACCGCTACGAAGGGGCGGCTCGACCGGCGGCTGTGATGATGAATGAACTGCGCGATCATCTCCTTGCCGCTGCCGCTCTCTCCCGTAACGAACACCGAGGCATCGGTCGGCGCGACCTTGCGGGCAAGCTCGATCGCCCGGCGAAACGCCGGGGCGGTGCCGAGAAGAGTGAGCTTGTCCGTCTGCACCTGCGCCCGGTCGAGCGTTTCTTGCTGCTCCCGGGTCTCGCGCGCGACCAACAGCGTATGCACGGCGCGCCCGATCAAGACTTGCAGATGTGAGGCAGAAAACGGTTTCGGGAGGTAGTCGAACGCACCCTGGCGCAACGCCTCGACGCTCGACTCCACGCTGGGATTCCCCGTCATCACGATCACGATCGTATCGTGATTCGTCCCGAGCGCGGCTCGCAGCAAGGCGAGCCCGTCGACCTGGGACATGTAGAGGTCCACGAGCACGACGTCGAAGGCGCGGCGCTTGAGCAGCTCGAGCGCGTCTTGGCCTCGGCTGGACACCGTGACGTCGTACCCTTCGTGCCGGAGCACCGCGGCGCAGCTTTCGCGCAGCGTGTGCTCGTCGTCCACCACGAGAATTCGCACCCGAGCCTTCGCTTCCGGCCCGATCGCCAGCAGCGCAGCAGGCTCACGCCCCTCGCCGGGCTGGACGCCGTCCTGGGTCATCGGAATGGACATCGTCCTCGTCCTCGATAACGGTCGACCAGTCCCCTACGCACAGTTCGGGCCACATTGTCGCGAACCCGCAGCGTCCCCGGTTTTGCCTCATGAATTCAGCAACAACCGACCGAGCGGACACCCGTCGGCACCGCCCGAACGCACCAAGGTGCATCCGCTATGGGGCCCTCATTGCACTGAATTGCGGCATCGGTGTGGACGGTCTGCGGCGTCGTACGGGTATCGGACTTGCCACATGCGGCGCGCATGACACGACGCTGTGCGGAGCCACGCCGCGCGCCACCCGGAGAGGTACGCCTTCAATGACCTTGAGCCACCTGCCGCTTCCACCTAGTTCGCCTCCACCGGCGATCGTTCCCCCGTCGTCGAAATCCCTCAGCACGGAGTGGGGCGGTGCCGAGTCGGAAGGAGGGGTCGATTGGCGGCGGGTGTTGAGCGCGGTCCTGCGTTTCAAGTGGCTCATCTGCGGCGTGACCATCCTCGGGACTGCGGCAGGCTTCGGTGTCGCGCGCTTCGTCCGGCCCCAGTATGGGGCGCAGGCGACCATCTGGATCGACGCAACGGAGCGCGAGCGTTGGGGTCAGGGCCAGGATCGGGGGCCCATCCGGCAGGGCCAGTTGCTCGACCCCCAGGCCTGGGTGGATCTCCTGAAGTCGTACGTCGTGCTTGATCAAGTGGTCCGGGACCAGCGGTTGTTCGTGAGCCCCGAGTCGCGGGCCGACGAACCACTCGTGGCGACGTTGCAGGTGACGGGACAGTACCGGCCAGGAGCCTATCGTCTCAAGGTCGACTCGGACCGTCGGACGTATACGCTGGCCACGGTTGAGGGCCAGGTCGTGGAGCGTGGGACGGTGGGTGACTCCATCGGGACTCGGCTCGGGTTGGCCTGGGCTCCCGCCGCGAGCACGCTGCCGACCGACCGAGCCGTCGGGTTCGGTTTGTCGACCCTGCGGGACGCGGCGCGCTCGCTGGCCGACTCGTTGAGCGCGCAATTGGATGCGGAAGGGAACTTCCTCCGGCTCGAGCTGCGGGGTCCCGATGCACCGCGCATCACCGCCGTGGTCAACGCGGTAGCCGAACGTTACGTGCAGGTGGCGTCCGACCTCAAGCGGAAGAAGCTGAGCGAGCTCACCAAGATTCTGGCCGAGCAGTACCAGAGCGCGCAGGGGAATCTGCGGAGCGCCGAAGCGGCGCTCGAGCGATTCCGGGAGCGGACGATCACGTTACCGAGCGACCGGCCGCCACCCGTGGCGCTGGGCGCGCCGGGCGGGGCCGGCGGCGGCGCCCAGGGCGCCGAGCTGGATCCAAAGTTTGGGAGCTTCTTCAACATGCAGTTCGATCGGGAGCGGATCCAGCAGGACCGCGAGGCGCTGCAGCGTCTGCTGGCGCAGGTCCGCGACTCCACCGGCATCTCCCCCGACGAGCTTGCCGTGGTCGGGTCTGTCCAGGCGAACCCTGACCTCGCCGCCGCGCTCACGGAGTTGACCTCGAAGCGGGCGAATCTTCGCGCCTTGCAGTACCGCTACTCCGACCAGTACCCGCCCGTGCAGCACCTGACGGGCGAGATCGCCACGCTGGAGCGCCAGACGATTCCAGCGCTGGCGCGCGGGCTGCTCGATCAGCTCACGGCCCGCGAGGGGGAGCTCGGTCGGCGCCTGGGTGCGGACTCGAAGAGCCTGCGTCAAATTCCGGCGCGGGCCGTCGAGGAGGCCCGGCTGCGACGCACCGTGACCATGGCCGAGAATCTCTACACCATGCTGCAGCAGCGGTACGAAGAGGCGCGCCTGGCGGAGGCGAGTACCATCCCCGACGTCCGCATCCTGGACGCGGCGGTCGTGTCGCGGCAGCCCGTGAGAGACTTGGCGGGGCGAATGATCCTGCTCGGCTTTTGCGGCAGCTTCGGGCTCGCCGTTGTGGGCGCCGTGCTGCTCGATCGCATCGACCCCAGAGTGCGCTACCCCGACCAGGTCTCACGCGAGATGGGGTTGACGATCCTCGGTGCCGTGCCGCACCTGCGAACGCTGCCCCACGGGCGCCACGGTCGCGGCCGCGTGCCCGAGGATGTCAACCAGGTCGTGGAGGCCCTGCGAGCCGTGTGCCTCAACCTGGTGTACGCGCACGGCGGGCGGGCGCCCTTGCTCGTCACGATCACGAGCCCCGGGGCCGGTGACGGCAAATCGTTCCTCGCCGCGAACCTGGCACATACCTTCGCGGATGGCGGGCATCGCACCCTGCTCATCGACGCCGACATCCGGCGCGGCGTGCTGCATCGCCGGTTGAGCGCCCACCGCCGCCCCGGGCTGAGTGACCTCCTCCGGGGCGAGACCCCGCTCGACGCCATCGTGCAGGCGACGCCGTACCCGTCGCTCTCGCTGATCGCGTGCGGCACGCGCGCGTACAACGCCCCGGAGATGTTGGCGTCACCCGCGATGTCGCAGCTCGTGAACGGCATGCGCTCCGGCTACGACGTGATCTTGATCGACAGCCCGCCGCTCGGGGCCGGGGTGGATCCCCTGATCCTGGGCACGCTGACCGGGACCCTTGCCCTCGTGCTGCGGACCGGATACAGCCACCGCGATGTCGCGACGGCCAAGCTGGAAATGCTCCAGCGCCTGCCTGTGCGGCTGCTGGGAGCGATCATGAACGACGTTCCGGCCGGTGGGGCCTACCGCTCGTACTCCTATTACCTGCCCGGCTATGAAGCGATGGATGAGGAACGGGGAAGCGGGCGGGTGCCGGTCTAGGGGGTCGTCGTGGAGGCCGGGTTGACTCCCTCGTCAAAGCGGCGCAGCCACCCGCCGGAGTCCGCCCGCCCAGTCCGGACGGCGGCGGCCGCCCGTACCAACAGATCGACCGGCTCGATCGGCGCGTAGCCGACGTTGGCTACGGCTTCGTAGCCGCAGCGGACCCGAACGGGCGAAGCCGCGGCGGCTCCGGCCGTGCCGGTCACGGTCGTCGCGGCCACCGAGCTGGCGAGCCGCTCGGCGAGGCGGCGCGCCCCCCCCGCATCCGTGCCGGGGGCGAGCACCGCGAACTCGGTCGCGCTGAGGCGGCCGATCACGTCCGACAACCGCGCGGCCGATTTGATCGCCTGCACATACCGGCCGAGGCCGGTCCCGCCCTGTTGCGGGGCAGCACCGGGCTCGGGCGGCTCGACGTCGAGTGCGAGCACAATGCAGGCGAGGGGGCCGTGTTCCCGGAATGCCTGCGATCCCAGCTCGCGCGCGCGGCGTGCGAGCCCCTGCCGGTTGTAGAGTCCGGTTGCGGCATCGAGCAACCCTTCAGTTCGGGCCCGGTCGGCGTCGAGCTTGGCGTGCACGTACGCGCCGATCTTGAGGAGGATCTCGTCCGCATCGTGCGGTGGCGCGATGCACTCCCAGGCACCGGCACGCAATGCGGCCAGCCGCTGCGCGCGCGTGGCGGCCTCGCGGATCATCAAGAGAATCGGCGTGCTGCTGGAGACGCGCGGATCGGCCCGAAGCGTGCGACACAGCTCGACGCCCGGCATGTCCGGCAGCTCGGCGTCCACGAGGATCACGTCCGGCTCCGTGGTGCGGGCGCGCTCGAGGGCATGCTGACCGGAGCGCTCCTGGAGAACGGCGTACCCGCCACCCTCCAGCAGGCTCCTGAGCCAGCGAGTCGCCTCCTGTCCGTTCCCGGTCAGGAGCACGAGTGGCAATCCGCCCTGTGGCATCCGCTCCGTCATTCACCCTCCAAGGTGGCGGCGGGTTGGCCGATTCCACCGCCGTCAGTCTGCGCTGCAAACCCGGGGCCGTTGTGAGACGAGGTCCGTGAGGCGGAGTTCGCGCTACAACAGCCCCGCGTTGCGCGGCTCGACCGCGTCGGCCTGCCGCGCGGGCGCAACGCACGACGCGTACCCGACGCCGTTCTCGCCCCATCCGGCACCACGTCTAACCCCTTGTCATGCTGATCAATAACCGGGAGTGCGTAGCCGGCTCGCGTCGCCCGGGCCTCAAACTTGAAGTGCAGCGGCGTGACCCCGACCCACCGAGTATGCGTTGCAGATTCTGTAAAACACACCGCAGTGAGCGGAGCAAGCCCCAGCGACGCGCCCGTCCGAGCCGCGTGGCGATATGCGAGCGATGCGGCGAGCCGATCCTGTCACTGCCGGACATCATGCTCGATGCGGGGGACGGCCGGCTGGCACAGCTCGCGCGGTTCGGTCTGGCGATCACCGGCGACCCGTTGCTCGAACTCAAGCGTGAGGGCATCTGACGAATGTGCGGCATCGTGGGGTACGTCGGGCCGAGAGAGGCGGTGTCGTTTCTGGTCGAGGGTTTGGCCCGCCTGGAATACCGGGGATACGATTCCGCCGGGGTCGCGGTGCTGAACGGCAGGGGCGTGGAAACCCGCAGGCTCGCGGGACGGATCGCCGGCCTGCGCGAGCTGCTCGCTCGGGCGCCGGTGCACGGGCGCTGCGGCATCGGACATACCCGGTGGGCGACCCACGGCGCACCCACGGAGCGCAACGCTCACCCCCACACCGACTGCACCCGCACCGTGGCTCTCGTGCACAACGGCATCATCGAGAACGCGGACGTGCTCCGGAAGCGGCTGGAGCAAGACGGCCATCGCTTCGCGACCGAGACCGACACCGAGACGCTGGTACATCTGATCGAAGAGTCGCCCGGCGCGACACTCGAAGAGCGCGTCATCGCGGCCCTGGATCACGTGGAGGGGACCTACGGCATTGCGGTGGTGGCCGAGTCCGATCCCGGGAAAATCGTGGTCGCGCGCCGCGGCTCCCCGGTGCTTCTCGGGGTCGGGGACGGGGAGTTTCTGGTCGCCTCCGACGCGAGCGCGGTGCTGGGGCATACCCGGTCCGTGGTCTACCTCAACGACGGCGACGTCGCGGCGGTGACCGCGGAGGGCTATCGCGTCCTGGACCGTGAGGCGCGCGTGCAAGAGCGAGCGGTCGACGATATCGAGTGGGATCTCGATGCGATCGCCCTCGACGGCTATCCCCACTTCATGCTCAAGGAGATCTGCGAGCAGCCCGAAACCGTGCGGAGCACGCTCCGGGGACGACTGCTCATCGCGGAGGGGACGGCGCGCCTCAATGGCCTGAACCTCACCGCGGAGCAGTGCGGGGCGATTCGCCGGATCGTGATCGTGGCATGCGGTACGTCGTGGCACGCCGGGCTGGTGGGCCGCCACGTGCTGGAGGAGCTGACCGGCATCCCGGTCTCGGTCGAATATGCGTCGGAGTATCGGTACCGCCGACAGGTCCAGCTCTCGGGCACGGTGACCATTGCGATCTCGCAATCGGGGGAGACGGCGGACACGCTGGAAGCGCTGCGCGCGGCGAAGGCCACGGGCTCGACCGTGCTCGGTCTCGTCAACGTCGTCGGCTCGACGATCGCCCGCGAAGCGGACGGGGGGATCTACCTGCACGCGGGCCCGGAGATCGGGGTCGCGTCCACCAAGGCTTTCACGTCCCAGGTCGTCGCGTTGTTACTGCTCGGGCTGTACCTCGGGCGCCAGCGGGGGCTGGAGGCGGATGAGGGGCGTCGGCTGGTCTCGCAGCTGGTTCGGCTCCCGGAGCTGGTGGAGCGCACGCTCGCAGTCGAGCCGCAGGTGCGAGCGCTTGCCGAGCGTTATGCGGACGCCCGCAACGCCCTCTATCTGGGGCGCGGCGTCACCTTCCCGGTCGCGCTCGAAGGCGCGCTCAAGCTCAAAGAGATCTCCTACATCCACGCCGAGGGCTACCCGGCGGCCGAGATGAAGCACGGACCCATCGCCTTGATCGACGAGAACATGCCGGTCGTCTGCCTGGCGCCCAAGGATCCCGTGTATCCCAAGGTGGTTTCGAACATGCAGGAAGTGAAAGCCCGGGGGGGCCGCATTATCGCGATCACGAGCGAGGGCAACGGTGATCTGACCAACCTGGCGGATCACCAAGTCGCCGTGCCGGCGAGCCCCCCCCTGATCGCGCCGGTGCTGACGGTGATTCCGCTCCAGCTCCTGGCGTATCACATCGCCGTCTTGCGCGGCTGCGACGTCGATCGGCCGCGCAACCTGGCAAAGAGCGTAACGGTGGAGTAATGCGATGAATCCCAGAATGGCTGTGCGCCTGTTCGTGCTGCTGCTGCTCATTCGTCCGCTGGCGGGCCAGACCGCGACGCGGGCGCCGCAAGGCGATTTCGAGCCGGGTGACCAGATCCTGCTCGAAGTCGAGGGAGACAGCCAGTTCACTCATATCTTCAACGTGGGACCTGGACCCGCGCTCACGCTTCCGGTCATCGGCGCGATCCCGCTCGGCGGCGTGCGACGTGCCAACGTGGAGGCGTATCTCGCGGAGCAACTGGCGAAATACATGAAGCACCCCGTGGTTCACGCGAGAGTGCTCGTTCGCCTGGGCGTACTCGGCGAAGTGGAGCATCCCGGGTATTACGCGGTCCCGTCCGGCGCCGTCGTGTCCGACGCCCTGATGGCGGCGGGCGGGCCCACGAAGGATGCGAAGTTCACGGGCGCCCGCATCGAGCGGGAGGGCAAGGGGCTGTACGAGGGGAACGCCTTCCAGGATGCGTTCGCCCGCGGCATGACCATCGAGGGGCTCGGCCTGCGCACCGGAGACCGCATCGTGGTGCCGCGCCGCGGCGATCCCGAACATACCGTCCGGATCATCAGCCTCATCGTGGCGATCCCGGTCGCGATCTTCACCGTCAAGCAGCTGGCTCGGTAAGGCGATGCGCGTTCTCTCCGTCGTGGGCGCACGCCCGAACTTCATGAAGCTCGCTCCCGTCGACCGCGAGCTGGTGCGACGCGGTGTCGAGCACGTGATCGTCCATACCGGCCAGCACTACGATCCGGGCATGTCGGATGCCTTCTTCGAGCAGCTCTGGATCCCGGCGCCGGACCACGACCTCGGCGTGGGGTCGGGGTCGCACGCGCAGCAGACGGCCGCGGTGATGCAGCGCCTCGAGCCCGTGGTCCTCGAGGTCCAGCCAGATCTCGTGCTGACGTATGGTGACGTGAACTCCACCCTCGCCGCCGCGCTCCTGGCCGCGAAGCTCCAGATCCGCGTCGGTCACGTCGAGGCCGGGCTGCGCAGTCGTGACTGGACAATGCCCGAGGAGATCAATCGCGTGGTGACGGATCGCCTGTCGGATCTGCTGTTCCTGCCGTCCCGGGACGCGGCGGCGAACCTCGAGGCCGAAGGGATACCCGCCGATCGCATGCATTTCGTCGGCAACGTGATGATCGATACCTTGTGCTGGGCCCTGCCGCAGGCGCTGCTGCTCGACACGCCGGCGCGCTTCGACGTGGAGGGACGTCCCTACGCCGTCGTCACGCTGCACCGGCCGGCCAACGTGGACGACCCCGCGGTGCTGCGGGAGTTGCTCGAGGCCCTGGCCCGGCTCGCGGACCGCGTCCCCGTGCTGTTCCCCGTGCACCCGCGCACCCGGGCGCGTATTCTCGAGCTGCGGCGGCCGCCGACCGATCGGGGCCTGCGGCTGATCGAGCCGGTCGGCTACCTCGACATGCTGAGCCTCGTCGCGAACGCCGGCCTCGTGGTCACCGATTCGGGCGGGCTGCAGGAGGAGACCTCGTTCCTCGGCGTGCCATGCCTGACGGTGCGACCGAATACGGAGCGCCCGATCACCTGCACGCATGGGACCAATCGTCTCGTGCAGCCACAGCGCGACGCGATTCTCGCGGCAGCCGAGCGCGCGCTGGGGCGGCGCTCGCCGGCCCGACCCGTGATCGAGCGGTGGGACGGCCAGGCCGCCGCGCGGATCGCGCAGGTCGTGTGCGATGGCGAGCGCTTCGAGCTGGACGGTGCGGCGGCAGCGCCGGCACACGCGCCGCGACGGGCAGTCGCCATCCCGCAACCGCTGGGCGCGGGCTGACGCGGATCGCGTGAGACACAACTGAGAGACATCCCGAGTGTGCGTAACCGAGGAGGTAGGTGAATGAGCGATGCAGCGACCAGCGGGGAGCGGACCGCACGCCGCTCCCCGCGGCGCTCCGTACAATGTCGCAACGCAGCCACTTCCGTCGTCGCAGGTGTGGCGCGCGCGTGCCTCCCCACAGGAATCTCGAGTTGATGATCCTGCGAGGAGGCGGAGTATGCTGACACATACGATTCTGCGTTTCGGGCCCGGCTTGGCGGCCGCTGCGCTGTTGGCGATGGCATGCCAGGACTCGACGCCATCGACTTCGGTCGCGCGCAAGCCAAACTTCTGGGCCGGGCCACCGCCGCAATGCCCCGCCGGCAAATGGACGGGCGGCGGACGCATCGACCCACCGGGCAACTATGATGCGGTGGATGAACCATCTGGAGGCATGCCCCCGAGATACAGCGACGGGCTTCCCCCGATGAACGGGAAGGTCACCTTCGGGTTCAATGTCTTTCTCGCCGCGGATCAGAACACAGGGCAATGTTTCGTACAAAAGGGCGAGATCCAAGTCAACCATCACCCGGCGAGGGTCGCCTGGCACGTGTCTATCCACAACGGGGTGGATGACTTCGACAATGCCACCGTCTTTGCCGCGGTGTTCCCCGACAACAGTGGAAGAGGCTTCTGTGTCGTAGTGGGTCTGCCGGAGACGTTCATGACCGCGCGCGTCAACGCGAACCGCGGCTTTGAAAAGGTGCAATTCGAGGCTTGCGACAACGATCGTGGCCAGCGGCAGAACAGCCGAACCGATGCGATGCGCTGGCGGGCGAGCGGTTCTGCCAGTGGCGATGGGGGAGACACCGGCCTCACGTACTTGACCGGCGGCAACATCGTCGAGCATGGCAGGCCGTGAACGGGCGGCAACATCCAGGCTCACTGAGAACTTTGGAATCATACTGAGTACTTTGGAATCATAAGGAAGGAGTGACTGATGAACGGCAAGAGCATGCATTGGGTGAGCCGCCTCGCGGTCCTCGGCGTCGCCGTCGGGCTGACGGCCGGGTTCGCGGTGGCAGGCGCTGCCCAATCGGTGAGCGGGAAGGCGTACAGCACGTACGTCAACACGCCGCTCGGCTCCAGTGGTTACTCGCCATTGGCCGTGCTGCCGCCCGTCTCGGGAACGGACGGAGCGGAGGCAGACGCCGCAGGCAGTGCCCTGAACGTCGCGGGCGCCCTGTCGTCCGATTTCCTCAACAGCATCACGTCGGGTGAACTTGGAACGACGGAGTCGGGCGCGCAGAGCACGGCCAGCGCCGCGAGCGTCAACATCCTGAACGGGCTCATCACGGCGGATGAAGTGGTGGCCAACGTCATGAGCAGCGTCATTCAAGACGGGGCTTTCAGTAATGCCGACGGCTCGACGTTCACGAACCTGGCGATCGCCGGCGTGGGGTCAATCACGGGCGATTCGCCGGTGGCTCCCAACACGAACATCAGCCTGCCGGGGGTGGGCTATGTGGTGCTGAACGAGCAGATCCCTTCGGGCGACGGAGTCACGAGCAGTGGCCTGACGGTGAACATGATTCACGTGTACCTGCAGAGCCTCACGGGCGGTACCTGCGTACTGGGCATATGTACGCCTGGGACGCTCACGAACACCGGTGAGATCATCGTCGGGTCGGCGTCGAGCGGCGCCACCCGCTGACGCTGTGGCGCGAGCGCGAACGTCGTGGTGCAGTCTGTGCCGGCAACGCTTATGTAGGCAGTTATAATAGGATGGTCGTGGGGTTGACGTGCTGGCACTAGCCCGTGTTGCGGGGCCGCGACTCCAGCCGGCGGGTGTGTGGCGCGCGCGGTTTAGCGCGCGCGCCACGTTGACGCCTCGCAAGTGATGCGCCGGCAGCGCGCTGCGCGACAGCGACAGCCCGCGTAACTCTCGATTTCACAAGCAGCTCTCGAAGCCTGGCAAATGGCATCTGTCTTGCTTTTGCGCCTCCGCAGCAGATCGGCTGACGACCGTGCTGAG
>WNFW01000108.1_pt1 | contig 46791 bp, 42 predicted proteins | sample 5400131 | NCBI WGS metagenome assembly WNFW01 (sample SAMN13153362, study PRJNA577476) | soil metagenome | isolation source: 20 cm soil or saprolite under grassland replicate 1 | place: USA:California | collected 2016-06-15
CCTTCCTTCCTGGGCCCTACCGGACGTCCGGTCGGCTATTCCATCGTCCCGGTCGAGAACACCGCGACGATCTTCCCGCGCTCGCGCGAACGGGGTCCGTCCGGCTTCACCTTCCACCACCTCTGGGTGACGCAATATCGCGACGGCGAGCTCTATGCCGACGGCAAATATCCCAATCAGGCGCCCACACATTACGACGACACGCTCTATCATTACGCCGGCGAGGAGAGCATCCACGATCGCGACGTCGTGGTGTGGTATTCACTCGGCGAGACGCACGTCGTGCGGCCCGAGGACTATCCGCTGATGCCGAACATGAAACTCTCCGTGCGGTTCGTTCCGGACGGTTTCTTTGTCAAGAATCCGGCGCTCGGCCGCGCGGTCGAGGAAGGCAAGCCGCCGTGACGATCGCAACCGGCAGCTTCGTTTGCCGCTGAAAGCCGATGCTAAAGCGTGTTCCGATGAGTTCGAATAGTGCGGTGTGGAGCACGCGAGCCGCATACTCGTTCTCCTCTCCCCTTGTGGGAGAGGGTGTCGAGCGGATGAAATCCGCGAGGCGGGTGAGGGGTATCGCTTGTGATAGTTCCTACCCCTCACCCGGCTCGTTGCTCGCTCATGCTCGCAACGACCCACCCTGTCCCACAAGGGGAGAGGGGAAGCGCGCAAGGGGCAAATCCTCAGCTCTTATTGATGACGCCGAACGGAGGCGGCCGTTTGCTTGACATATTGGCCCGGCATGGTTCACGGGTCTGCCGATCCTCCTCGATTCCCGAGTCTCATGCCAAATCGTAACCGCCGCTATCTTCCGGCCTGTCTGCTCGCGCTCACCGCGCTCGCCGGCTGCGCGCCGCGCGAGCCACCGGCGCAGCCGAGCTTTTATCGCAGCCTCGCGGAACCCGGAACCGAGCTCGACGCCTCCGCGGCGCAATCGATGATTTCCGGCTACCGGCAGAACAACGGCCTGTCCGCCGTCGAGCTCGACCCCGTGCTGATGCGAATCGCGCAGGAGCAGGCGCGGGCGATGGCCGCGCGCGACAAGCTCGACCAGGGCACCGGCCGCAATTTCACCGGGCGCGTCAGAGCCTCGGGATTCGATGCCAAAATCGCCGCCGAGAACATCGGCGCCGGATATCACACGCTCGCCGAGGCGTTCTCCGGCTGGCGCGATTCCCCCTCGCATCGCGCCAACATGCTGCTGCCGGGCGCTACCCGGATGGGGATCGCCGCGGTCTACACGCCGAGCTCCAAATACAAGGTGTTCTGGTCGCTGATCCTCGCCGCCCCGGAGGAGAAGCGGGGCTGAGCAGCCGCTCGCTCGGCCTGCTCCCTCTCCCCACCGCCGGGGAGAGGGAGCCGGCCCGGTCTGCAGCTCCGTTGGCGGTCACCATAACCGTCAGCATTCTTGTAGTCTGCTATAGCTCGAAGCGCCCATGCTGCCGCACATAACGGATTACGACGAGCTCTACCGGAAATTCCGCTGGCAGGTGCCGGCGCGCTACAACATCGGCGTCGATGTGTGCGACCGGTGGGCGCAGCGCGATCCGGACCGGCTGGCGCTCGTCAATTTGCTCGCCGACGGCACGAGCGAGGAGATCCGCTACGGCTGGCTGAAACAGAGCTCCGACCGGCTCGCCAATGCACTCCTCGCCCACGGCATTGCGCGCGGCGACCGCGTCGCGATTCTCCTGCCGCAGATGCCGGAAGTCGTCATCTCTCACGTCGCCGTCTACAAGCTCGGCGCGATCGCGCTGCCGCTCGCGGTGCTGTTCGGCGTCGATGCTCTGTCCTACCGGCTGCAGAATTCCGGCGCCAAGGCGGTGATGACCAACGCCCAGGGCGCGGCGAAGATCGCCGAGATCCGCGAAAACCTTCCCGAGCTTCGCCTCGTGCTCTCGACCGACGGACCGGCTGACGGCGCCAGCGGTTTTGCCGAGACGATCGAGCGCGCCGCCGCGGCCTTCACGCCGGTCGCAACCGGGCCGGACGATCCGGCGATGATGATCTACACCTCCGGCACCACCGGGCCGCCGAAAGGCGCGCTGCACGGCCACCGCGTGCTGCTCGGCCATCTGCCGGGCGTCGAGCTGCCGCACGATTTCTTCCCGCAGCCGGGCGACCGGTTCTGGACGCCGTCCGACTGGGCCTGGGCCGGCGGCCTGCTCGACGTGCTGCTGCCGAGCCTGCATTTCGGCGTTCCGGTGGTGGCAAAGAGAATCGAAAAATTCGATCCCGAGGAGGCGTTCCGGCTGATGAGCGCCGCGGGCGTGCGCAACGCCTTCGTGGCGCCGACCGCGCTGCGCATGCTGCGCACGGCACCGAACCCGCGCGGCCGGCACGATCTCGAGCTGCGTACGCTCGGCTCCGGGGGCGAATCGCTCGGCATCGAGACCTTCGAATGGGGAAAATCGGCGCTTGGTCTCGTCATCAACGAGTTCTACGGCCAGACCGAGTGCAACCTCGTGCTTTCCTCCTGCGCCTCGATCGGGGTCTCGCGCCCGGGCGCCGTCGGCAAGCCGGTGCCGGGCCATGTCGTGGCGGTGATCCGCCCCGACGGCGCGGTCGCGCCCGCCGGCGAGCTCGGCCAGATCGCGGTGAAGCGGCCGGACCCGGTCATGTTCCTGCAATATTGGGGACGCGAGGCGGCGACCGAGGAAAAGTTCGTCGGCGACTGGATGACCACCGGCGACCAGGGCATCGTCGACGAGGACGGCTATTTCCATTTCGTCGGCCGCGACGACGACGTGATCACGTCGTCGGGCTATCGCATCGGGCCCGGCGAGATCGAGGATTGCCTGATCCGGCATCCCGCGGTGGCGCTCGCGGCCGTGGTCGGCAAGCCGGACCCGGTCCGCACCGAGATCGTCAAGGCGTTCGTCGTGCTGAAATCGGGCCACCGGGCTTCCGAGGCGCTCGCCGCCGAGATCCGCAATTTCGTGCGCACGAAACTCTCCGCGCACGAATACCCGCGCGAGGTGGCCTTCATCGACGACATGCCGATGACCACCACCGGCAAGGTGATCCGCCGCCTGCTGCGCGAGCGGGGGTGAGCCGATGCTCAGCCGCCGAATCCGCCGCCGCCAGCGTCGAGAAACGCGCGCTCCTCCTCGGTAGTCGAGCGGCCGAGCGCGCGATTGCGGTGGGGGAAGCGCCCGAACCGGCGGAGGACGTCGGCATGGATCTCGGCGTACGCGCCGCCTTCGGTATCGCCGGCCTCTCGGCACAACGCGATGCAGCGCTCCTGGTCGGCGAGATTCTCCGAGTGCAGCAGCGGCAGATAAAAGAAACGGCGCTCCGGCACTGGGAATAGCTGGTCGATGCCCCTCGCGATCGCTCGTTCGCCGATCGCGCGCGCCGCCGCATCGGTTGCGAACGCGCGCGCCTCGCCCCGGAACAGATTGCGGGGAAACTGATCGAGCAGGATGAGGAGCGCCAGCGTGCCGTCCGGCGTCGTTTGCCAATCGTCGAGCCGGCCGGCTGCCGCGGCCTCATAGGTCGCAAGAAACCTGGCGCGGATCTCGGCGTCGAAGGCCTCTTCGCGCTCGAACCATTTTGCCGGCCCGGCCGCGCGCCAGAACGCGAGCACCTCCTCGGGGCTCGCAATGCTCTCGGCCGCGCGCATCACACCCGCACCGCGCCGGCGACGATGCGGTCGTGGAGAGATTTTTCCAGCCGCACGAAGGCGTGCGCCTCCGGATCATGGAAGAAGATCGCGTCGGTCGTCGCCGACGGATCGAAGCCCTCCCGCACCAGGTCGATCTTCCTCTGCTTGAACGTGCCGGTCACGTCGAGCTCGTCGCGGATGCGCAGGAACACCGGCCGGGCGTAATCCGGCAAGCGCTGAACCAGGTGCTCGCGCAGCGCTTTCAGGTCGATATCGCCGTCGGCGACGAGCGCCGCCATGCCGGCGCGGCCGTCCCTGTTCGGGATGCCGACGCCGTAGACGTTGGCTTCGGCAATGCCCGGAAATCCGGTGATCGCCTCGGACACTTCCGAGGTCGAGACGTTCTCGCCCTTCCAGCGGAAGGTGTCGCCGATGCGATCGATGAAATAGAAATAGCCCTGCTCGTCCTTGCGCAAAAGATCGCCGGTGCGGAACCACATGTCGCCCTTTTCGAACACGTCGCGCAGGATTTTCTTCTCGGTCTCCGCCTTGACCGCATAGCCTTCGAAGCGGTTGGCGGGCTTCGAGGGATCGTTGAGGATTTTTCCGATCGCTTCGCCGGCTTCGTTCGGCGGGCATTCGACGCAGAAACCCCGCGCATCGCGCACCGGCTGCTCCTTCTCGACGTCGAATTTTACGATTTTCGTCGGAAAGCGGTGCGCCATGAACCAGGGAATGCGGCCGACCGCGCCGGGCTTGCCCTCGAAATTGAAGGTCGAGACGTTGCCTTCGGTGGCGGCGTAAAACTCGAGAATCCGCGGGATGCGGAAGCGCCGGGCAAAATCCGGCCACACGTCCGGGCGCAAGCCATTGCCGCAACACAGCCGAATCCGGTGCCTGGTCTCGTTCGGGCTCACCGGGGAATTGGTCAGATATCGGCACAGCTCGCCGATGTAGAAGAACAGCGTGCAATCCCAGGAAACGACGTCGTCCCAGAATTCGCGCGCGGAAAATTTCTCGCGGATCACCACCGATCCGCCGCGGACCAGCATCGCGCCGGTCGCCACGACGCCGCCGTTGGTGTGATACATCGGCAGCGCGTCGTACATGCGGTCACCGGGCCGCGTATCCATCACGCCGGCAAACCCGTGGCTCGCCAGCATCAGCCGGTAGTGATTGATGTTCGCGGGCTTGGGCAGGCCTGTGGTGCCCGAGGTGTAGATGTAGAGCGCCCGATCCTCGATGGTGAGCGCGGAGCGCTCGGAACCCACAAGCTTCTGCGGCGAGCAATCCGCGACCGCGTGATCGATGCGGGGAAACTCGCCGTCGGCTCCATGCGCCCAGATTTTCGCGTTCGTCGTCAGCTGTGGACGCGCCGTCGCCAGCGCCGGCATGAGCTCGGCGGCGACGATGACGTGCTTGGGCTCGACGATGTTGATGCAGTGCGCGAGCGAGGGCCCGGTGAGATTGGTGTTGACGAGCGCCACCACGCCGCCGACGCTCGTTATGCCGAGCCAGATCGCCATGTATTCGGGGCGATTCGGCATCAGCAGGCAAACGGTCTCGCCCTTGGCGAGGCCGTTTGCGCGCGCCCAGCGCGCATAGCGGTTGGCGCGCTCGGAAAGCTCGCGATAGCTCAGGTGCTCGCGGGCCGAAAGCAAGGCCGGCGCGTCGCCGAATTTCTCCGCGAGCTCCTCGACCACGATGGGGAACACCCGGGTCGGATGCTTGGCGATCGGTGTCGTCATCCTGAGCGCGCGCAGCGCGCCCCTGAGGAAGGTGACGTCGCCCTTCAGTCGCGCGATCCATCCCATGACGTTCCCCCGCCAAGCCGCCGGCGCATGTTTTGGAGCGCCGTTCGCCCGGGCACTATCGGGGAGGGCCGATAGCGTGGCAAGCACGGCTCGGAAGGGCTATCGCGTATGGCTCGGGCCGAGCAGCATTCTGCTCCCTCCCCCTTCGAGGGGGAGGGATGGGGTTGGGGGTGGTTGTTTGATTCTGCGGAGCCGCGACCCCCCTCCCGGTTCGCGCATGCCAAGTCGGATGTTTCCGACTTGGCCAATGTGCACGCCGAAATCGGCAATTGCCGATTTCGGATGGCGCGCGAACCGACCTCCCCCACAAGGGGGGAGGTAACCGGAGTATGCCGCTCCGATGATCCCAATTTCACGAAACCGGCGCGCCGTCAGGAGCCGGGGCGGACCTGTGGTTTGGCGGGAGGCGCCGCGGCGGTGGTCGGCTTCTTCGGCCCCGCCGGCTTGGTCGCGGCGGGTTTGGCGTCTGCGGGCTTCTTGGCGGCAGCCGCCGCGGGGGCCGTGCCGACGCCGGAGGCCGAGGAGCGCGCGACCACGGGCCGCGGGCGCGGTTTGCTGGCGCCGACGAACACCTCGATCGGCGGCATGGAGGGGATCAGCGGGCCCAGCACGACCTTCTGGGCGCGCAGGCTCTGGTTCATGGCCGCATAGGCCGAGGCCGCGTCCGGATCATTGGAGGTGTCGGCCGGCTCCTCTTCGGTCTCTGCCGCCGGCCGGTGACGGTGCTTGCCACACATCGCCTCGTGGAGGTCGGGAGGGGACGCCGCGATCGGGACGAGCGCATCGACCGTGCCGAGCGAAGGCAGCAGCCATGACAGCGGATGGGTGCCAAAACCCTTCTCGAGCAGCTGCGCGGCCTGCACCGCGCGCACGCTGGAGGAGGGCGCGCCCAGCACCACCGCGATCAGGCGTTTGTTGCCGCGCGTCGCGGTCGCCACCAGGTTGAACCCGGCCGAGCAGATGAACCCGGTCTTCATCCCGTCGGCGCCGGGATAGCGGTCGATCAGCGTGTTGTAATTGCGCATGACCCGCTTGCCGAGCTTGATCGCCGGGATGTGCCAATAGAGATCGTATTCGGGGAATTCCCGGATCAGCGCCCGCGCCAGGATGGCGAGGTCGCGCGCCGAGGTGACCTGATTCTCGTCGGGCAATCCGTTGGGGTTGACGAAGCTCGATTGCGTCATTCCCAGCCGCTGCGCCGCGCGGTTCATCTCGCCGGCGAAATTTTCGATCGAGCCGCCGACGCCCTCGGCCAAGGTGACCGCCATGTCGTTGGCGGATTTCACCATCATCATCTTGAGGGCATTGTCGACGGTGACCTGGGTGCCGGCCCGGAATCCCATCTTGGTCGGCTGCTGGGCGACGGCGTGGTCCGACACGTTGATCAACGTATCCAGCGTGATCCGCCCCTCCCGGGCCGCGCGCAGCGTCACATAGGCGGTCATCAGCTTGGTGACGGAAGCCGGATACCACGGATAGGTCGCGTTCTCGGCGTGCAGTACCTTGCCGGTATCGACCTCGACCAGCAGCAGCGCTTCGGCGGATGCGGAATGGACGGCGAGCACTGCCGACGCGGCGGCCAAAACCGCGGCAGTCGAGATTCGGGTCAGTCGGCGATTACGCAACCAATGCACGGAAGGGTCCAATCGATTCGGCCTCGGGAACATCCGGTTCCGCGTGCCGATTCGCAACGCGCGGATCGGCACGGGGTTCACGGCGCGGAATCATCGCGGCCCATGCGGGCAGGGCGATGACATTTGCGATGGACGTCGCTATCTAGGCGAAAGCACGGATCGAACGCAAAGCCGCCGCGATCCGCCGGCGCATGGGTCGCCATCGCCCAGGAAAGCGTCTAAATTTCGGCGAAGCTCGCCCGAGGAGACCGTCATGACCGCCTGCATCGTTGGCTGGGCCCACACGCCGTTCGGCAAGCTCGAAGGCGAAACGGTCGAGAGCCTGATCGTGCGGGTCGCCCAGGAGGCGCTCGCCGACGCCGGGGTCGAGCCGAAGAACATCGACGAAATCATGCTGGGCCATTTCAATGGCGGCTTCTCGGCCCAGGATTTCACCGCCTCGCTGGTGCTCCAGGCCGCCTCCGAGCTGCGCTTCAAGCGCGCGACCCGGGTCGAGAACGCCTGCGCCACCGGCTCGGCCGCGGTGCATCAGGCGATCCGGGCGATCGAGGCCAATGCGTCGCGCCTGGTGCTCGTCGTCGGCGTCGAGCAGATGACCACGACGCCCGCGGCCGAAATCGGCAGGAACCTGCTCAAGGCCTCCTATGTCCGCGAGGAGGCCAATATCGAGGGCGGCTTTGCCGGCATCTTCGGCAAGATCGCGGGAGCCTATTTCCAGAAATACGGCGACCAGTCCGACGCGCTGGCCAGGATCGCGGCCAAGAACCACAAGAACGGGGTCGGCAATCCGTTCGCGCAAATGCGAAAAGACCTCGGCTACGAGTTCTGCCGCGCCGAGAGCGAGAAAAACCCCTATGTGGCCGGGCCGCTCAAGCGCACCGATTGCTCGCTCGTGTCCGACGGTGCCGCCGCTGTGGTGCTCGCCGATATCGAGACCGCGCTGAAAATGGACAAGGCGGTGGTGTTCCGCGCCGCCGAGCACGTCCAGGATTTCCTGCCGATGTCGAAGCGCGACATCCTGAAATTAGAGGGCTGCGGCGAGGCGTGGCGGCGGGCGCTCGCACGCGCCGGCGTGCAGCTCGGCGATCTGTCGCTGGTCGAGACCCACGACTGCTTCACCATCGCCGAATTGATCGAATACGAAGCAATGGGCCTCGTTCGCGAAGGCCAGGGCGCCGCCGCGATCCGCGAGGGTTTGACCGAGAAGAACGGCAAATTGCCGATCAATCCTTCGGGCGGACTCAAGGCCAAGGGGCACCCCATCGGCGCGACCGGCGTGTCGATGCACGCACTCGCGTCGATGCAGCTCACCGGCACCGCCGCCGCCATGCAGATCAAGGACGCCTCGCTCGCCGGCATCTTCAACATGGGCGGCGCCGCGGTCGCCAATTACGTGAGCATCCTGGAGCGGCTGCGGTAGGGGGTCGCCCGCGTCCGAGCGCGCGGCTGCGGCGTCAACGAAGCGTTGCAAGATCGGCCTGGCACGTGATGGCTGTGTCGGGAGGCCCGGAGACATAGCGGCACAAACGCGGCCGCTCCTCGGGGATCGCCATGGCAACTCCGACATCCATCCGCGAGATCGATCTCGCTCCGATCTCCGGCAAGAGCTATTTCGAGGCGTTTCGCGAATGGCGGGAAGAATTCATCTATTTCCTGCTGGTCGATCGATTTCACGACGGCGAAAGCCGGGCGCCGGTGAGGCAGGCGGCGCGAGCCCCGGGAATTGCGACCCCCGATGATTTCTACGGCGGCAAGATCAAGGGCATTACCCGGAACCTGGACTACATCGCCGGCCTCGGCTGCACCGCGATCTGGCTTTCCCCCGTGTTCGGCAACAATCCCGGCGCCTATCACGGTTACAACATCAACAATTATTTGGACGTCGACCCGCACTTCGGTACCAAACAGGATCTCATCGACCTGGTCGAGGCGGCGCACCGGCGCGACCCGCCGATGCGCGTCGTCCTCGACGTCGTCATCAATCACTCCGGCGACAACTGGGCCTATCCCGGCGATTTTCCCTATGGGTATTTCGAGGATCGGCAATTTCCGCTCGGGTTCTGGCGCCAGGACGACCGGCCGATCCCCGTCGAGCTTCGCAACGACAGCCTCTATCACCGCCGCGGCGCCATCAGCAGCCCCGGCGGCTACGATACGTATCCCGAAAACCAGCACGGCGACATTGCGACGCTCAAGGACTATGCCAACGACGACGACGCGCGTCTGCTTTATGGCCAGGAGGTGCTGGTCGCGTACAACGTATCCGGCGACAGGCGTCAGGATTGCATCGTCGTCGATGCGAGCCTGCACAGGAAAGGCGATGCCATGACCTATCTCTATGGCGACCTCGGCAGCCGCACGCTCGATCAAGCCGATGACGGCACGCTGTACGTGCGCCTACCGCTGGAGCCGCACCAGTTCGTCATTCTGGCGTGATTCTGCGCCGCCTATCGCCGCATTCCCTCCCGCGTTTGCGTGACCGGGACGGGTGCGAGGAGATTGTCGCCGACCGCTGCCCCGCCGCGCCAGGCGATCAGCAGATTGCCGACCAGGATCAGCAGCATGAACGGCAGGATGTTCCAGCCGGCCGCCGCGGTGCCGACGAGGCCGAACCGGACCGCCGCCTCCTGCAGGATCAGCGTCGCCAACGGCGAGAGCGAGGAAACCGCGAAAAAATTCTCCGACGTGATCTTCACGACCGAGGAGAACATCAGGTACTGCATCGTCGTGATGATGACGCAGCCCATGGTGAGCGCGAGGGCGATCGTCGGGAGCGCGATGAACTGCTGGGCGGGCGGCACGGCGCGGAGCGGCGGGAGTAGCCCATTTCCCATCAGCATCGAGAGCAGAACGGTCGCGGCCAGCCCGACGATCGATGTCGCCAGCACGACGAGGCCGGTGACCCGCATCTTCTCGATCACCGTCCGGGCGCGGCGATTCCATGGATGGAACTCGGCCAACAAATTGCGCATGGACATGAAAGCGGCCGCCGCCAAGGTCACGGCGACGAACGGCGCGCTGTGGGTCGCGGGAAAGAAATAGCCGGTGATCAACAATCCGATCAGCGTGATGACCATGCCGAGCGCGCGCAGCCCCGTGATCCGCCGCCCCACCACGAGCCACGCAAGCAGAATCGTCACCAGGATCGTGACCCGCATGAACACGCTGGCGTCCGCCGGCGGAACGAACACGATCATCAGATAATAGAAGATCTCGCTCAGGATCGTGGCGGCGCCGTAGGCCCAGGTTTGCGGCGCAAAGATGATTCTGTGCGCGTTCTCGCCGGGCTTGGCGATGAGCACCAGGGAGATTCCGCCGAACAGGAAAGCCTCGAGCAGGAACGCGGCCGGATGCACGCCAAGCGCAATCCCGGCCGCATAGGTGAGGTTCAAAAACCCGATCACCCAGACGAACGCAAAGGCCTCCCACCATCCGCTCGCGGTCATGATCCCCCTGCCTCACTCATGCTTCGTCATGCCCGGCCCCGGATCAAGTCCGGGGCAGGCTCTTGTGCCGGGCATCCACGATCTTAATCGCGATTCATGGAACGCATGGATGGCCGGGACAAGCCCGGCCATGACGAATCAGAATTACTGGCACCTGGTTTGAGCCATCACGCCTGTCGGCCGGCGTCCTCGACGTGCGCCACTTCGTAGAGATGCGGGTCGATGTCCTCGGCCAGCCGCTCGAACTGACCCCACTCCTTGCGGAATTCCGGCGATCGATGCGCCGCTTGCAACAGCTCGCGGCTCTTCCATTGGACGTAGTTGACAATGCGTTTTCCATCGAGGCTGCGATGCAGCACGATGGATACGAACCCCGGCTGGCGCGCCATGAACCGGGCCCGGTCCTTCATCACCGAGAGGGCTTCGGCCTGCTTGTCCGGCTCGGGCTCGACGACCGTGATCTGCGTCACGAGCTGATTGTCGGTTCGAATTTCTGGCATGCTGCACCCCGCTTGCGCTCCCGTCGCGGCCGCATGCGGACATCGTGATCGACCGCGGGTCGGCCGAAAAACGCCGGTGCGGCCGCCGGAGTTCCGGACGCGGACGTTCGCTGGCGCCCCTTCATCGGGCTTTTGCCGACACCTCGTCGTGAAACCGCCGCATGGCTGCCAGCACGGCATCGGCCGTCGGGCCGGGGAAGCTGAAGTCGACGGCCGCAACCCCCAGTCCGCGCATGGCGCGCAGATCCTCGGCGATTTCCGCGGCGCTGCCGGAAAACAGATGTTTTTCGCCGTCGTCGGCCTTGGCGGATACCTCGGTGCCGTGGCGATGGACCCGATAGGCGAGCGCGATGCGCGCAGGATCGCGTCCGGCGTCCTGGATGAGCTTGCGCAGCCGTTCGACCGCGGCGCGGTAGCGCGGCAGGGTGTTGAGCGGATGCTGCGGATTGGTGCCGATCGGGTACCAGCCGTCGCCGAGCTTCGCGGCGCGGCGCATCGCCGGCCCGCTCTCGCCGCCGATCCACAAAGCGGGATGCGGCTTCTGCACCGGCTTGGGCGCGAACAGGATGTCCGCAAACTTGACGAAGCGGCCCTCGAACCGCGGCTGCGGCTCGGTCCACAGCGCGCGGAACGCCTGCAGATATTCGTCCGTCACTTTGCCGCGCTCGGCGAAGGGCGGCGCGCCGAGTGCCTCGAATTCCTCCTCGAGCCAGCCGGCGCCGACGCCGACGATGACCCGGCCGCCGGACATCACGTCGATGGTGGACAGGATCTTTGCCGCAAGCACGGCGGGTCGATGCGGCACCACCATCACCGAGGTCAGGAACCGGATGCGCGAGGTCTTGGCGGCGAGATACGCCATGGCGGAGAGCTGCTCGTGGCGCTCGCCGCGGGACCCTTTGGGAAACTCGCCGGTCTCGGAATAAGGATAGCGCGCGTGGATGTGGGTCGGCTCGACGATGTGGTCGCTGAGCGCGATGTAATCGAAGCCGATCGCCTCGCCCTCGACGGCAAGGCGGGTGAGCACGGGCGGCGACGCCAGGGCCCCGCTCAGCGGCAAATTGAACCCGATCTGCATCGCTTCCTCCGATCTCGGTCCGGCGCCGACGGGATCAGGCAGGATAGCATCGGAACGCCGCCTATCCGCAAGAGTTCAACCGGTCGCCCGACGTGCTATGATCGATGCAGTATCCGCGACCGCAGCCGCACAGGAGACCGCCATGGCCAAGGGTCAGCAGCGAAGCAACAAGGAAAAGAAGAAGCCGAAGGCAGATTGGAACAAGAAGAAGAAAGGCGGCCCTCCGCCGTCGCCGTTCGCGGTCGGGAGTTCGCCGCCCAAGCCGGCCTACAATCCATACGGCAAGAAGGGCTAGGGCGGCCCGTCCTGCATCGGATCCTCCGTCACCCCGGCGGAACTCGAGGATGCTGTCGGACCGCGAGCGGCGGTTCCTGGCCACGCGAAAGCTCGGCTATCTGGCAACCGCCGATAGCCGCGCCTTGCCCCACGTGGTGCCGGTGTGCTTCGCGATTCCCGATCGCACGCTCTACATCACCATCGATGAGAAGCCGAAACGAGCTGCCGGCGCGGCGCTCAAGCGCGTGCGGAACATCGCGCAGAATCCCAATGTCGCATTCGTCGCCGATCGCTACGACGACGACTGGACGCGGCTCGGCTGGGTCCTGCTGCGCGGACGCGCCGAGATCCTGGCCGGTGGAGCCGAGCACGATGAGGCCCAGGCGCTGCTTCGCTCCCGCTATCCGCAATTGGCTGCCATGCAAATTGCCGCCCTCGCCGTCATCGCGGTTCGCGTCGAGCGCGTGACGAGCTGGGGCAATCTGTCCGTGGACGGCGATTGCGAACCTGCATGAGCCGAAACCGTTGTTCGGATAAGCTCGATCCGCTAGACAGCAAGACCCATGTGCGGCTCGATGCTGGAGCGGCGAGGGACCTCGGCCCAAACGGACGGTAAACGCCATGCACATCGGGCTCACCATGTTTGCGACCGATTACGCGATCCAGCCGCACGACCTGGCGAGGGAAGCCGAGGCGCGCGGCCTCGAATCGCTGTGGCTGCCGGAGCACAGCCACATTCCCACCAGCCGCAAATCGCCGTGGCCCGGCGGCCCCGAGCTGCCGAAATATTATACCGAGAGCTACGATCCGTTCGTGTCGCTCGGCGCCGCCGCGGCGGTGACCAAAACCATCAAGCTCGCAACCGGCATCTGTCTCGTCATCCAGCGCGATCCGATCCACACCGCCAAAGAGGTTTCCACCGTCGATCGGCTCTCCTCGGGCCGCTTCCTCTTCGGCGTCGGCGCCGGATGGAACGCCGAGGAAATGGCCGATCACGGCACCGCGTTCGAGACGCGCTTCCAGCGGATGCGCGAGTGCGTCCTGGCCATGAAGGAGATCTGGACCAAGGACAAGGCAAAGTTCGCCGGCAAGTTCGTGCAATTCGACGAGATGTGGCAGTGGCCCAAGCCGGTGCACAAGCCGCACCCGCCAGTCATCATCGGCGGGGGCTTTCCACACGCCGCCAAGCGGGCGGTCGCCTATGGCGACGGCTGGATCCCGATCGGCGGCCGCCAGCTCGATCCGCTGGAAGTGCTGCCGCAGTTCCGCAAAATGGCAAAGGAGGCGGGACGCGATCCCGCGTCGCTTTCCTTCACCATTTTCGCCGGGCCGCGGGATCCGGAGGTGCTCAAGCGATACCGCGATGCGGGCGTCGACCGGGTCGTATTGATGCTGCCGCCCAAGGAGCGCGCCGCGATCTTGCCGATGCTCGACGAAAGCGCCGCCCTCATGCGGGGGCTGTGAGCACGAGCCGGGCATGGACACTCCGCATAGCATCGAGCAAGAGGCGGACCGGCTGCTGGCGGGATTCGAGGCCACGCCGCTTCCGCGGCTGCTCGAAACGGCACGCGCGCTCGGCCGGGAGGGTCACGGCAACGTCATCTCTTACTCCCGCAAGGTGTTCCTTCCGCTCACCCGGCTGTGTCGCGACGTGTGCGGATATTGCACGTTCGCGGTCGGCCCGCGGCAGGCGGGCGCCGCCTACCTGAGCCCCGACGAGGTGCTGGCGATCGCGCGGGCGGGACGCGAGGCCGGATGCCGCGAGGCTTTGTTCACGCTCGGCGACAAGCCCGAGCTGCGCTACCAAGCGGCGCGTTCCGCGCTCGGCCGGCTCGGCCACGCCAGCACCATCGAATATCTCATCGCCATGTGCGAGCTCGTGGTCCGCGAGACCGGGCTGCTGCCGCACGTCAATGCCGGAATTGCCACTGAAACGCAGATCGCGGCGCTGCGGCGCGTGAGCGTGTCGCAGGGCATCATGCTGGAAAACGCCTCGCCCCGGCTCGCCGAGCCGGGCGGGCCGCATTTCGGCTGCCCCGACAAGGACCCGGCGGTCCGCATTGCGATGATCGAAGCGGCCGGCCGCCAGCGTGTGCCGTTCACCAGCGGCGTCCTGATCGGCATCGGCGAGACCCGGCGCGAACGCATCCTCTCGCTGCTCGTGCTGCGCGACCTGCATGCCCGCTACGGCCATTTGCAGGAAATCATCATCCAGAATTTCCGCGCCAAGTCCGGGACCCGCATGGCCGGCGCCGCCGAGCCCTCGCTCGACGACGTGCTGTGGACGGCCGCGACCGCGCGGCTCGTGCTGGGCCCGGCGATGAACATCCAGGTGCCGCCGAATCTGAGCTTCGAGGGTTTTCCGCGGCTGGCGTCAGCCGGCATCAACGACTGGGGCGGGATCTCTCCGGTCACCGCCGATCACGTCAATCCCGAGGCGCCGTGGCCAAGCCTCGCCGCGCTGGAGCGGGCGACCGCTGCGGCCGGATACACGCTGGTGCAGCGGCTCGCCATCTATCCGCAATACGCACGCGCGCCGGAACGCTGGCTCGATCGCTCGCTGGTATCGCCGGTTCTCGACGAGATCGATGCCGAGGGATTCGCGCGCGAGGATGTTTGGGTGCCGGGCGCGGTCCTCCCGCCGCCGCCCTTCACCTCTCCCCGTTGGGGAGAGGTCGGCGGCCGAAGGCCGCCGGGTGAGGGGGTCACGACCAATTCGATTCCAACTACAGCCCGATCCCCCTCACCCCATCCCTCTCCCCTGCGGGGAGAGGGAGCAAACCGCGGCTCGCTCTCGGCCAAACTTCGCGGTCTTACAAGGTTGCTTGATCGTGCGGCCGCGGGCGAGCGGCTCGAACCGAACGATATCGTTTATCTGTTCGCGGCGCGCGGTCCGGAGGTCGAGGAGATCTGCGCCGCCGCCGACGCACTGCGCGCCAAGACCAGCAGCGACATCGTCCGCTACGTGGTCAATCGCAACATCAATTACACCAACGTCTGCAGCTATGCTTGCAGCTTCTGCGCATTCTCGAAAGGAAAGCTGAGCGATGATCTGCGCGGCCGGCCCTACGACCTCGCGTTGGACGAGATCGCCAGGCGCACGGTCGAGGCCTGGAACCGCGGCGCCACCGAGGTCTGCCTGCAGGGCGGCATTCATCCGGCCTACACCGGCGACACCTATCTGACCCTGCTGCGCACCGTGAAGCAGGCGGCGCCCGCGATGCACGTCCACGCCTTCTCGCCGCTCGAAGTCTCGCACGGCGCGCAGACGCTCGGCCTGTCCTTGCGCGCGTTTCTGGAGCGGCTGCGCGCGGAGGGTCTCGGCAGCCTCCCCGGCACGGCGGCCGAGATCCTCGACGACGAGGTGCGCGAGCGCATCTGTCCGGACAAGCTCGACACCCGCGAATGGCTCGAAGTGGTCGAGACCGCGCACCGGGTAGGCTTGCGCACCACCGCCACGATCATGTTCGGGCACGTCGAGGGGCCGCAATCCTGGGCCGCGCATCTCCTCCACATCCGCGATCTCCACGAGCGCACCGGCGGGCTGACCGAATTCGTGCCGCTGCCGTTCGTCCACATGGAAGCGCCCATGTATCTCAAGGGCGGGTCGCGACGGGGGCCGACCTGGCGGGAGACGCTGCTGATGCATGCGGTGGCGCGCCTCGTGCTGCATCCGCTGGTGACCAACATCCAGGCGTCCTGGGTCAAGCTCGGGCCGGCCGGCGTCGCGCAACTGCTCAACGCCGGCGTCAACGATTGCGGCGGCACCTTGATGAACGAAAGCATCTCGCGGGCCGCCGGCACGCAACACGGCCAGGAGCTGCCGCCCGAGCGCATGGAGGAATTGATCCGCGGCGCCGGCCGCGTGCCGCGCCAGCGCACGACGCTCTATCGCGATGTCGCGGCGGATCGCTATCGGCAAAGTTTTGGCGCGCCGGCGCTGGCGCCCGTCGTGCTCACCCCGCTGCGGCGCCCCGCTGCGCGATCGAGCCAACCCGCGCATTAGGATGCGGCGCTCGCCATCGGCGCGATGGCGCGATGAGGAGTCTTCGTCTTGATCCGATTGGGCTACAAGGCGTCCGCCGAGCAGTTCGGGCCGAATAAGCTCCTGGAGTTCTCGATCCTCGCCGAAAGCCTCGGCTACGATTCCGTGTTCGTCAGCGATCATTTCCAATCCTGGAAGCACACCGGAGCGCACTCGCCGTTTTCGTTGGCCTGGCTCGGCGTGCTCGGAGCCAAGACGTCGCGGGTAGTGATGGGGACGAGCGTGCTCACGCCGACGTTCCGCTATCACCCTAGCGTCGTCGCACAGGCGTTCGGGACGCTCGGCTGCATGTTCCCGGGCCGCATCATTCTCGGGGCGGGAACGGGAGAGTCGCTCAACGAGGTCCCGGCGACCGGCATCCAATGGCCGGAGTTCAAGGAGCGCTTTGCCCGCTTCCGCGAAGCCTTGACTCTGATCCGGCGGCTTTGGCGGGAACAGCGCGTCTCGTTCGAAGGCGAATATTATCGCACCCGGCACGCGACGATCTACGATCGCCCGGAAACTCCGGTGCCCATCTATGTCGCGGCGGCCGGCGCCGTGGTGGCGAAATATGCCGGGCGGACCGCCGAGGGCTTCATCTGCACCAGCGGCAAGGCACCGGAGCTCTATCGCGACACGCTGTTGCCCAACGTCACTGCCGGATTGCAGGCCGCGGGCCGCAGCGATGGCATCGACCACATGATCGAAATGAAGGTGTCGTTCGACACCGACGCCGCGCGCGCGACCGAGGATACCCGCCACTGGGCGGCGCTGGCGCTCGCGCCCGAACAGAAGACCTCGGTCGAGGACCCGCTGGAGATGGAACGGCTTGCCGGAAAACTTCCGGCGAGCGAGACCGCGAAGCGATGGATCGTCTCGACCGATCCCGAGGAGCACGTCGAGCGGCTCCGAGAATATGTGGAGCTCGGATTCCGTCATCTGGTGTTCCACGCGCCGGGGCCCGATCAGGAACGCTTCCTGCGGCTCTATGCCAAGGAAGTCCTGCCGCGGCTGCGCGCGCGCTTCGGGTAGCGAAATGCGGGCGCGAGACAGCCGGCACGGGCGGATCGATCGGCTCGTATGACATCTCCAACCCGCATCGAGCTGATCGGCGTGCCCGATGTGCCGCTGGTGGGACCGGGGGACGATCTCGCCGCAATGATCGCGGACGCGCTCGAGCACAACGCGCTGCGGCTCTGCGCGGGCGATGTTGTGGTCGTCGCCCACAAGATCGTTTCCAAGGCCGAAGATCGCTTCGTCGATCTCGCCGCCGTCCGGCCGTCGGATCGTGCGCTGGCGATCGCGGCCGAGACCGAAAAAGACCCGCGGCTCGTCGAAATCATCCTGTCGGAATCGGCGCGCATCGTGCGCCGGCGCGCGGGACTGCTGATCACCGAGCACCGGCTCGGATACGTGATGGCGAATGCCGGGATCGATCAGTCGAACGTGGCGCCGGACGGCGGCCGCGTCCTGCTGCTGCCGCGCGATCCGGATCGATCCGCCGAGGCGCTGCGTCAGCGCTTGTCGGCACATTACGGCTGCGAGCTCGCGGTCATCATCAACGACAGCTTCGGCCGGGCCTGGCGACGCGGCACGGTCGGCATCGCCCTGGGAGTGGCGGGCGTTCCCGCCTCGCGCGACTTGCGCGGCCAAGCCGACCTGTTCGGCCGCAAGCTGCAGGTGAGCGTCGTGGGGTTCGCCGACGAGATCGCCGCCGCGGCCTCCCTCATCATGGGTCAGGCCGCCGAGAAGCTGCCGGTCGTCCTCGTCCGCGGACTTGCGTGGACCGAGGCGCCGACCCCGGCACAGTCTCTGGTCCGGCCCGCGGCCGAGGACCTGTTCCGATGAATGCCTCCGCACCGGCGTTGCATTCTCGGGACGGACCCGTGCTCGCGCTGTCGGGCGGCATCGGCGGCGCGAAGCTGGCGCTCGGATTGAGCCGCATCCTGCCGCCCGGAGAACTCGTGGTCGTGGCCAATACCGGAGATGATTTCGAGCACCTCGGGCTGTCGATCTCGCCCGACCTCGACACGCTGATGTACACCCTCGCCGGCATCGACAATCCCGAGACCGGGTGGGGATTGCGGTCGGAGACCTGGACCTTCATGGCGGCGCTTCGCGCGCTCGGCGGGGAAACCTGGTTCCAGCTCGGCGACGGCGATCTTGCGACCCACGTCGAACGTACCCGGCGGCTCGAAGCCGGCGAGACCTTGTCGCGGATCACCGACGATTTCTGCCGCCGGCTCGGCGTGCAGACCAAGATCCTGCCGATGAGCGACGACAAGGTTCGCACGCGCGTGCGCACCGCGGCGGGCTGGCTCGCGTTCCAGGATTATTTCGTGCGTCGGCGTTGCGAACCCGCCGTTGCGGAGCTGGCATACGAGGGCGCGGCCGCGGCTCGTCCTCACGCGGAGTTCCTCGCTGCGCTGGCCGACCCGCGCTTGCGGTCGACGGTGATCTGTCCGTCCAATCCGTTCCTGAGCATCGATCCGATCCTGGCGCTGCCCGGCGTGCGCGCGGCGCTGACCGCGTGTCCGGCTCCGGTCGTGGCGGTGTCGCCGATCATCGCCGGCCGTGCCGTGAAGGGACCTAGCGCCAAGATGATGACGGAGCTCGGGCTGCCGGTGACGGCGGCCGCGGTCGCCACGCATTACGGCGATGTGATCGACGGCTACCTCGTCGATTACGGCGACGCGGGCACCGTCGCCTGTCCGGGTGTTGCCGTGGCGACCGCCGCGACCCTGATGACGACGATGAGCGATCGCGAAGCGTTGGCGCGCGACGTGCTGGCATTCGCGGATTCGCTGCGCCGCTCTCGTGCCGAAGTGGCGGGTGCGCCGGCGTGAACGCCCGCGACATCTGGGCCGTGGTCCCGATCAAGGAGACCGCGCAGGCCAAGCAGCGGCTTGAGGACGCGGTCCCGGCGGAGCTGAAACCTCGCCTCGCCCTGGCCATGGCGGAAGATGTGTTGTCCGCGCTGGCGGCCGCGCCCGGATTGACCGGAATGGCGGTGGTCACCCTCGATGCCGCGGCGAGCGAGCTTGCCCGGCGCTATGGCGCGCGGCTGATTGCTGCCGGCGCGCTCGACGGGCAGACCGGCGCCGTGCGCGCGGCCGCGCGCGTGCTTGCGCGCGAGAGCCGCACCGCGATGTTGACGATTCCCGGCGACGTTCCCCTCGTCACGCCCGACGAAATACGCGAGCTGATCGCTGCCCACGACCGCACGCCGGACTTCGTCATCACGCCGGCCCATGACGGGCGCGGCTCGAATGCGGTGCTGTGCGCGCCGCCGGAGCTGGTCCCGCTGCAATTCGGCGACGACAGTTTCGTGCCGCATCTGGCCGCGGCAAGGCGCGCCGGCGTCGAGCCGAAGATCGTCCGCCTTGCCGGGATTGGGCTCGACATCGACAATCCGCGGGATCTCGCCGCATTCCTGAAAATTCCTTCGCGCACCCGCACCCGCGCCCTGCTGCGGGATGCCGGCATCGACGGGCCGTGATGGCGGTGCTGAGGTCGAGAATTGGGTCCCGTTGTAAAGCGGGCGGGCCGAAGCTAGCTTATGATCCGCTGCGCTCGACGCGGTGAACGCGGACCGCAACGGAGCAGGCGAACCGGAGAGGCAACACCATGGCGGCGATTCCCGACAAATATCTCGATCTGCTGCAGCAGAAGAAGGCGTTCGCAAATCTGGCGACCCTGATGCCGGACGGATCGCCGCAGGTGACGCCGGTCTGGTTCGATTACAAGGACGGGCGCATTCGCGTGAATACGGCGAAGGGCAGGGTGAAGGCGCGCAACATGAAGGAAGGCGCGCCGGTGGCACTGGCGATCATGGATCCCGATAATCCGTATCGCTACGTCCAGGTTCGCGGACGCGTCAAGCGCGTCGCCGAGCAGAACGCGGACGCCCACATCGATACCCTCGCAAAAAAATACCTTGGCAAGGACAAATATCCCTGGTCCCGCCCCGGCGACGTTCGAGTGACCTACGAGATCGAGCCGACCTCGGCGTCGGGCATGAGCTGAGCCGGGAACACTGCCGCACCGGCTGATTGCCATCCCGCGGCGTGCTTGTGCTCAAATCGAAGCCGACATGAGCGATCCGGTGTCCCGCCTCATCACCCGTGCCGCGTATGGCGCAAGCCAGCTGTCGCGCGTCGCCTGGTATGTCGGACACGGCCTGGCCATGCGCAGGCTTTCGGACCAGGTGCGGCGCGGCGGCGAGAGCACGCGGCCTCGCCCCCGTACCGATCGAGCCGTGCCCGACCGCAGACGGTTGTTCGCCGATATGGCGGTCCTGTTCAGGCAAGACCTCGCCAACGTCGAGGCGGGCATCTATCCCTTGCCGGCGGATCACGACGGCTCGCTGGCGACCCTGCTGCGCCGCTCGCGGCTATTCTTCGAGGACCTGCCCGACGTGCACCGGCGCCGCGAGAGCGGCGCCCGCGACGAAGTGCTGACGGCCGAAACCAGCGGGAAGCGGCCGCGCTATTATCTGCAGAACTTTCATTTCCAGTCGGGCGGCTGGCTGACCGAGGACTCGGCCCGGCGCTACGACACCCAGGTCGAGGTGCTGTTCCAGGGCACGGCCAACGCCACACGCAGGCAGGCGCTGCCGCAGCTCCACGAGATTTTCGCCGGACGCGATCAACGCCGGATGCGGCTGCTCGACGTCGGTTGCGGCACCGGGCGTTTCCTGGACATCGTCAAACAGGTCTGGCCGCGGCTTCCCGCCGTCGGTCTCGACATGTCCGAGGCTTACGTCAGGGAGGCGAAGCGGCATTTGCGGCGCTGGGCGCGCATCGACCTCGTCGTCGGAAACGGCGAAAAAATTCCCATGCCGGACGATAGCCAGGATGCGGTGACGAGCATCTTCCTGTTCCACGAATTGCCGCCCAAGGTGCGGCGCACCGTGTTCGATGAATTCGCCCGGGTGCTCAAACCCGGGGGGCGCCTGATCCTGGTGGATTCGCTCCAGCGCGGCGATGAGCCGGATTATGAGGGCCTGCTCGAACTCTTCCCGCAGAGTTTTCACGAGCCGTATTACGCGAGCTATCTCGAGGAGGATTTCGGCGCGATCGCGCGCGCGCGCGGTCTCACCCATACCCGCGACCGGAACGCATTCGTGTCCAAGGTGATGATATTCGACAAGCCGGCAGCACGAGCGCTCGCCGCGGCGAGAAAAACGTAAAGCATCCGGCCGGAAAGACCCTGCCCGGCGCGCGGAATTGCCTGCCGACCGGCCTGGAAGGGACGAAAACGCCGGCCGCCCGAGCGATATCCCGGTTCATTGTGCCTGCAGAAGCGGGATTCGCGCAAACCCTCCACATCCCGGGCAAAAATTTTGGAATTTTTCACGGATCGGAAACGACCGGACCGCGTTGGGAGGGGAACGACGGGTGTGGTCCCGCGCGAGCCGGACCGCACCGCAACCGCGGCACCCGACATGACCAATATCCCGACCGAGCTGTTGCGAACGCTGGTCACACTCGTCGAGCTTCGCAGCTTCACCAAGGCCGCTCACGCTCTCGGTATGACGCAGCCGGCGGTCAGCGCGCAGATCAAGCGGCTGCAGGTCCTGCTCGGGGGCGAGCTTCTCGACAAAAGCGCTCCCGGCGTGGCGCTCACGCCGAAAGGCGAAGGCGTAGTCCAGCACGCGCGGCGGCTGCTGTCCGTCAACGACCACATCGTCGGCATGGCAAGACCGCGGTCCCCATCGGGGCTGCGGATCGGCATTTCGGACGAGGCACAGAGCGTGATGCTGGGTCCGGTGCTCGGCGCATGCCGCCGGGGCGCGCCGGGATCGTTCGAGATTCGCGGCTCCGACGATGTGTTGCGCGACCTCGGGCAGGGCGAATTGGACCTGGCGATTGCGCTGGGCGAGACCGCCGCGAGCCCGGGAGCGCGCCATCGCTGGACCGAACCCCTGGCCTGGGTCTGCGCCCCGGGGCTTGCTTTCGATCGAGCCGCTGCGCTGCCGCTCGTTCTCGGCGATGGCGCCGGGGAAGTCACGCGACTCGCGACTGCCGTGCTCGACCGCAGCGGCACGGAATGGGAAGCAGCTTGCCGCGTCCCAGGCCCTCTCGGCTGCGCGGCCGCGGTTGCGGCCGGGCTCGGGATCGCCGCGACGCTGCAGCGCTTCGCGCCGGCCGAGCTCGCCACCTGCGAGGATCCCCGCCTGCCGCGCCTGCCCGAGCTCACCTGCGCGATTCATTTGCGCGAGGGCGCGGGGGAACCGCGGGTCGGGCAGCTTGCGGATGCGCTCGCCGCGACGCTACGGCCGGCGATGGCGGCGCCTTCGGCCGTCCCGCCCGATGTCGAGGAACCGGCGACGCAATTGCAGACGGAACCTTGATCCCGTGTTCCCGGTCATTTCAACTTGCGGTCGGCCACGGGCGGCAGGAAGCCGGCATCGAACACATCTTCCGCCTTCGGCTTGGTCTTGAACTTATAGGCGAGCGCAATCTGACCGATCGCGCGATCGAAGCGAGCGGCTTCGATGCCGCCAAAACCTTGCGCCTTCACTTCCGGCGTGAGGATGTTGTCCCTGAGCGCAATGCGCAGCCGCTCGAGCTCGATCTCCTTCCTGGCTCCCTCGCTGCGCTTGAGCACGGAGTCGATCGCCGCGGTCGGGTTCTTGACGGTATCCTTCAGCCCTTTGAGAAACGCACGCAGAAATCCGCGCACCGCCTCCGGATTGTCCGCGGCGAATTTCGTGTTCACCAGAACCGCGCCCCCGTAAAGCTCCAGTCCATAGTCGGCCATCAGCATCACGTCGATGTCGTCGGTCGGGACACCGCGTTCCTTGAGGTTGACGTAGGAGACGAACGTGCTGCCGGTGATCGCGTCGACCTCGCCCGAGGCCAGCATCGGCTCGCGAACCGGGACGGCGACGTTCAGCACCGTGACCTTTGCGGCGTCGACGTCGTTCAATTGCGCGAACAGCGGCCATTGCGCGTAGGCGGGGTCGGTTGCCGGCGCGCCGAGCTTCCGGTCCTCGAGATCCTTCGGTCTCATCACGCCGCGACTCTTGCGGCCGATGATGGCGTAGGCCGGCCGGTTGTAGACCACGAACACGGCCTTGACCGGCGCCGTGGGATTCTGGTCGCGAAGCCGGATCAACGCGTTGATGTCGCCGAACACGATGTCATAACCGCCCGACGCAAGGCGGCCGACCGTATCGAACGGACCCGCCCCCGGGTCGATGGTCATGTAGAGCCCCTCGGCGTGGTAGTAGTCCTTGTCGGCCGCGACAAGAAACGGTGCGACCGCTCCCCCCAACTGCCCGTTCAGGCTGAGCTTGACCGATGTCTGCGCCAAGAGCGGCGAGATCGCGAACGCCAAGGCCAAACTGGCCAGCGCGAGCTTGGCCTTGGCGCGGCTCGGCCGATCCCGCTCGAACTCCCGCATTGGCTCGCGTCCCCATGCCGCCGCCGCTCGCGACCGAGCAACGGCTTCCGCGCTCGTTGCGCTAACGCCACTTGCACGGTTTTATTCCGGCCGCCGCCTGCGCCATAGTCGGCAATGCCGGCGCAAAGCTCAAGCTGCGAGCAGGCACATCGGCGCTCGCGCCCGCGCGGCGCGGCAGGATGCCGCATCAGGAAGGGCCCTGACGACGGCTTCCTCCGCCGACGGGCGCGTCGAAAGCGGCAGATCGGAGCGGAGGCTTCGATGAGTTTACCGCGAGGACATGCGATCGAGCGCGGCGAGATCCCGCCGTTCGCGGCGACCTATGCGCCGCCCGACGAGGCAATCGCCGCGCGCCTGCTCGCCGAGGCGCCGCGCGCGGCGGACGCCGAGCGGCGCATCGATGCGCGAGCCGCGAGGCTCGTCGAGGCGATTCGCGCGCGCGCCGGCGGACTGGGCGGGGTCGAGGATTTTCTGCGCGAATATTCGCTTTCGACCAAGGAAGGGCTGGCCCTGATGGTGCTGGCCGAGGCGCTGCTGCGGGTGCCGGACGCCGTCACCGCCGACCGGCTGATCGAGGACAAGCTCGCGGCCGCCGACTGGTCGCATCACGACGTGCAGTCGACCGCCTTCCTGGTCTCCGCGTCCGCGTGGGCGCTCGGCGTCGGGGCGCGCATCATCCATCCGGGCGAAACGCCGGAGCATATTCTCACCAGCCTCGCCAAACGGCTCGGGCTGCCGGCGTTGCGCGCCGCGACCCGGCAGGCGATGCGGCTATTGGGCTCGCATTTCGTTCTCGGCGAAACCATCGAGCAAGCGCTCGCGCGGGCGGCCGCGCACGGCGAATTCCGCTATTCCTTCGACATGCTGGGCGAAGCCGCGCGAACCGCGGCGGATGCCGAGCGCTATTTCGGCGCCTACGCGACCGCCATCGATGCGATCGGCGCACACGCGGCAGACCGTCGATCCGCGGATCGGCCCGGCATCTCGGTCAAGCTCTCCGCGCTCCACCCGCGGTTCGAGCCGATCTCGCGGTCGCGCGCGCTGGCCGAGCTCGGGCCCAAACTCCTGGCGCTGGCCCGCAGGGCGAAAGCCCGCGATCTGCAGTTCACGATCGATGCCGAGGAGGCGGATCGCCTGGAGCTCTCGCTGGAGCTGATCGGCTTGGTGCTCGCCGATCCTTCGCTCGCCGGCTGGTCGGGGTTCGGGCTCGCGGTGCAGGCCTATCAGAAGCGGGCACCCGCGGTGATCGATTGGGTAATCGCCGCGGCGCAGGCGCTCGACCGCCGGCTCAATGTGCGGCTCGTCAAGGGCGCCTATTGGGACAGCGAGATCAAGCGCGCCCAGGAACGCGGACTGGCCGATTATCCCGTGTTCACCCGCAAGGCCATGACCGATCTTTGTTACATGGACTGCATGCGCAGGCTGATCGCGGCTCGCCCGCAGGTATTTCCGCAGTTCGCCACCCACAACGCGCTCACGGTGGCGAGCGTGATCGAGGAGGCGGGCGGGGTCGAGGGTTACGAGTTCCAGCGCCTGCACGGCATGGGCGAGGCGCTCTATGAGACGCTGCTGGCCGAGAAAACAGGTGCCGCCTGCCGGGTCTACGCGCCGGTCGGCAGCCACCGGGACCTGCTCGCCTATCTGGTGCGCCGGCTCTTGGAGAATGGCGCGAATTCTTCGTTCGTCTCGGTCGCGGCGGACTCTCGCGTGCCGATCGAGAGCATCCTGCAGCGTCCGCAATCGCGGATCGCGGACGCCAGAGCGGCCCGCCACCCGCACATTCCGCTGCCCGCGGATCTTTACGCGCCGGTGCGCCGCAACTCGCGCGGCATCGAGCTCGGCGATCGCGCGGCGGTGCGCGCGCTGTTGGCGGAAATCACGGCGCAGGCGCCAAAAGATCCCAGTGCGCAGCCGCTGGTCGACGGCGTCGCGCTCCGGGGCCGAAGCCGCGCCGTGACTTCACCGATCGAGGGCGCGGCCATCGGCATTGTCGTCGAGGGCGATGAAGCCATTGCGATTGCGGCGATGGCGGCGGCCGCCGCCGGCTTTCCGGCGTGGGCGGCAACGCCGCGCGAAAGCCGGGCCGCAGTGCTCGAGCAGGCCGCGGACGCGCTGGAGGCCAGGCGGGCGCGCCTCATCGCGCTGTTGCAGCGCGAGGCCGGCAAGACGCTCGAGGATGCGATCGCGGAGGTCCGCGAGGCGGCCGATTTCTGCCGCTATTACGCTTGCGAGCTGCGCCGCGCGCTCAAGCCCGGACCAATGCCCGGACCCACCGGGGAATCCAACGAGCTGACCTATCGCGGCCGCGGCGCGTTCGTCTGCATCTCGCCGTGGAATTTCCCGCTCGCGATCTTCCTCGGCCAAATCAGCGCCGCGCTCGCCGCCGGCAACAGCGTGATCGCCAAGCCGGCCGAGCAGACGCCGCTGGTGGCCGCGGAGGCGGTGCGGCTGCTGCATGCGGCGGGGGTGCCGCCGAGCGCGCTCCACCTGGTCCCGGGCAACGGCACCGTCGGCGCGCTGCTGGTCGAGGATCCTCGGACCGCCGGGGTGGCGTTTACCGGGTCGACCGAGACCGCGGCGAACATCAACCGCGCGCTCGCCGCCAAGTCCGGGCCGCTGGTGCCGTTGATTGCCGAGACCGGCGGCATCAACGCCATGGTGGTCGATGCCACCGCATTGCCCGAGCAAGTGACCGACGACGTGCTCACGTCCGCGTTCCGCTCGGCCGGCCAGCGCTGCTCGGCCTTGCGGCTGCTGTGCGTCCAGGAGGACGTGGCCGACGCCGTGTTGGCGATGATCGAAGGCGCCGTGTTCGAGCTGGAGGTGGGAGACCCGCGCGAACTCTCCACCCATATCGGCCCGGTGATCGATGCCGAGGCGAAAACCGGCCTCGAGCAATGGATCGCGCGAATGCACGGCCAGGGCCGCGTGCGATTCCGCTGGGACCGGCTGCCGCTGCCGACGGCCGGGACCTACGTGGCGCCGACGATCGTCGAGCTCGACCGCGCCAGCGATCTTAGAGAGGAGGTGTTCGGCCCGGTGCTTCACGTCGTGCGCTGGCGCGCCGACGAGCTCGATTCCCTGCTCGAGGACATCGCCGCGAGCGGCTATGGGCTGACGCTCGGCATCCATTCGCGCATCGAGCTCACGGTCGCGCGCATCGTCGCGCGGCTCGCCGTCGGCAACGTCTACGTCAACCGCAACATGATCGGGGCGGTCGTCGGCACGCAGCCGTTCGGCGGATCCGGGCTGTCGGGGACCGGCCCGAAGGCCGGCGGCCCGAATTATCTCCCGCGCTTCGCGCTCGAGCAGACCGTTGCGGTCAATACCGCGGCGATCGGCGGCAACGCCAGCCTGCTGGCGGAGCCCGAGTGAGGCCTGCGTCCCGGGCGCAATCGTTAACGTCCGGTCAATCTATCGCGCTATGCTGGCGCATGGTTGATTCGCTGGATCGACTGTACGCGGCCGTGCTCGCAGCCAAGCGCGCGGATCCGCACACCTCGCGCACCGCGCGGCTGCTGCACTCCGGCCGGGCCAAAATGGCGAAGAAGCTCGCCGAAGAAGCCATCGAGGTGATCATCGACGCCATGCACGGCGGGCGCGAGGCGGTGATCCGCGAGAGCGCCGACTTGCTCTATCACCTGGTCGTGCTCTGGGGCGCGGCCGGAGTGAATCCCAAGGACGTGTGGAAAGAGATGGATCGGCGCGAGCGCCTGCTCGGAATTGCCGAAAAGCTGCCCAAGGCCGCGCCGGAGCCGGAGCCGCGCCGGCAAATTGTCGCACTCGAGAGCCGCCGGCTGCACAAGCGCCGGTAGCCGCAGCGAGGCGGCGGCGGGTTCGGCGGCAAGCGCGCTTTCGATGGACTCTGCCCTCCCGTACCGGTAATCAGGCGCGGCATGCTGCTTCGACGAATCTACGATTGGTGCATCGGCGCCGCGGGCAAGCCGCATGCGTCCTGGATCATGGGCGCACTGTCGTTCGGCGAGAGCTCGATTCTTCCCATTCCGCCCGACGTGATGATGATCCCGATGTCGCTCGCGCGGCCGGACAAGACCTGGTACTACGCAACGTTGTGCACGGTGACCTCGGTGGCTGGCGGCCTGGTCGGCTATCTGATCGGCTCGGCGCTCTACGATACCGTCGGCCATTGGATCATCCAGGCTTACGGATACGGCGACAAGGTGCAGCTGTTCCGCGACGCTTATGTCCACTACGGCGCCTGGATCATCCTGCTCAAGGGCATTACCCCGATCCCTTACAAGATCGTGACCATCACGTCGGGGTTTGCCGCTTATCCGATCGTGCCGTTCCTGCTGCTGTCGATCGTGGCACGGGGAATGCGGTTCTACTTCTTCGCCTTTCTGCTGCACCGCTACGGCGTCTGGGCGCGGGTGAACATCGAAAAACGGCTGGGCTTGTGGTTCACCATCGCCGTCCTCGTCGTGCTCGCCGGCGTGATCGCGGCCACCCGATTGTTCTAGAGTCCCGGTCTCCTCAATTTCGCCACGCGATTGTCGCGAACTCGCGCTCGCGCCGGCGCGCCCCGGGCCGGATGGAAGACGCCATGATCGCGAGTGCGCAGAGCGAGCGAGCGGCGCCGCAGCACTGGACGCGCCATGGCGCCGGACCGGTGCTCGCCTTGGGCGTCCTGCTCTGCGTCGTGGCCACGGCGAGGGCGCAGCAGATGCCGACGCAAGCCGGTCCCGCGGCGCAATCGGAGCAGGCCGCGCCGTCGGAAACGGCGCCGCCCGCGCCGCCGCAGGCGCCCCGACAAGACGACGGCTTGCTCGGCACGATCGGCCGCTGGATCGACGGTTCGGTTGCGAACGTCAACACGATCTGGAAGGGCAAGTCCCAGGCCTCGCCGGGCGAGGCGCAGAAAAGCACCGGGATCGACCTGCTGCCCAGGACCAAAATCGTCTCCGGACGCGAGCGTTGCGAGACCGCCGCAAACGGCGCTCCGGATTGCCGCGGCGCGATCGAAGCCTTGTGCCGCAGCAAAGGACTTGCGGCGGGAAAAAGCCTCGACATCCAATCGGCGCAAAAATGTCCGGCGCGAGTGTGGATTTCCGGGGCGCAGCCGACGACCGGCGAATGCCGCATGGAATCCTACGTCCAGCGCGCGTTCTGCCGATGACGGGAAATCAGTGATCAGAAGTCAGTAATCAGAAGTCAGTAATCAGAAGTCAGTAATCAGAAGTCAGTAATCAGAAGTCAGTAATCAGAAGCCGGAAGCAGAACAGCCGTGACTCCTTGGGATGTTTGCCAACGATGTCTGATTTCTGATATCTGACTTCTGAACCCTGAGACGGAGGAAGCATTGAACCTTCACGCCAAGCTCATGGAGCGCGAGGCCGCCGGCCGGCCGGTCAGGGTCGGCCTGATCGGTGCCGGCAAGTTCGGCACGATGTTCCTGGCGCAAGTGCGGCGCACGCCGGGCATGCATCTCGTCGGCCTCGCCGATCTCAACGTCGAGCGCGCGCGCAATCAGCTGCGCTCCTGCGGCTGGAGCGAGCCGCAGTTCTCGGCGGCCAACTTGGGCGATGCACTGCGCAGCGGGCGCACGTTCGTGACCGCCGACGCCGAGGCGCTGATCGGGTTTGCCGACATCGAGGTGATGATCGAGGCGACCGGCGATCCGCGCACGGGGATCCGCTTTGCCCTGCAATCGATCGCGCACGGCAAGCACATCGTCATGGTCAACGTGGAGGCCGACGTGGTCGCCGGGCCGTTGCTCGCCCGCAGGGCCAGGGCCGCCGACGTCGTCTACAGCCTGGCATGGGGCGACCAGCCGGCGCTCATCTGCGAGCACGTCGACTGGGCGCGCGCCTGCGGCTTCGAAGTGGTCGCGGCCGGCAAGGGCACGCGCTACCACCCGAGCTTCCATCAGTCGACGCCCGACACCGTGTGGGAAAATTTCGGCATCGCGCCCGAGAAAGCCGCGCGCGGCGGCATGAACCCGAAGATGTTCAACAGTTTCATCGACGGCACCAAATCGGGAATCGAGATGACGGCGGTGTGCAACGCCACCGGGCTGGTTCCGCAACCGGACGGCCTGTCGTTCCCAGCCGCCTCGGTCTACGACCTGGCGCGGATCTGCAAGCCGAGAGACGCCGGAGGCGCGCTGGCGATCACCGGAACCACGGAGGTGGTGTCCTCGCTCCATCGCGACGGGTCGCCGGTCGAGAACCATTTGCAGATGGGCACCTACGTGGTCGTGAAGGCCGGCCACGATTACGTGCGTCATTGCGCCGAGGAATATCACCTGCTTCCCGATGACGATTTCGAGCATATCGCGCTCTATCGGCCGACCCACATGATCGGACTCGAGCTCGGCATCTCGGTCGCCGCGATTGCGTTGCGGAGCGAGCCGACCGGAGCCGCCACCGGATTCCGCTCCGACGTGGTCGCGACCGCAAAGCGCAAGCTCGAGCGCGGCGAGATCCTCGACGGCGAGGGCGGCTATTGCGTGTGGGGCAAGCAGTGCCCGGCCGAGCGCTCGCTCGAAGCCGGATTCCTGCCGCTGGGCCTGGCCCACAACGTCAAGCTCAAGCGCGAGATCGCGTCGGGGGAGCCGCTGCGCTGGGCCGACGTCGAATACGACCGCAACGATCTCGCGGTAAAAGTCCGGCGCGAAATGGAAGCCGTGTTCGCGGCGCCCAACGCGCAGACGGCGGCGGAATAATCCTCCGAGCTGTCATCGCCCGCGGATGCGGGCGACCCAGTAAGCCCTGCAATGGCCGTCAGGCGATTTCCGCAATGCAGCCGGCTACCGGGTGGCCCGCATGCGCGGGCCACGACATTCACAGCGATTCACCGGCTCAAGGGGGCGGCGACTAGGACATGAGCGGAATGCGCAGCAGGTTCATGCCGTAGAACAACAGCTCGGATTCGAGCGCCCGGCGCATGTGCTCGGACTGCCGGAAGCCGTGTTTCTCGCCCTGGAATACGAGCAGGCAGGTCGGGATGCCGCGGGCGCGCAGCGCCGAGAACATCGCCTCGGCCTGATCGAGCGGCACCACCGGATCGTCCTCTCCGTGCAGGAAGATGACCGGCGCCGAGAGGCGCCCGGCGAAATGGATCGGCGAGCGCTGGTGATAGAGCGCGCTGCCCGGCCGGTACGGTTCGATCAGCCAATCCAAATAGTGCGATTCGAACTTGTGGGTATCGACGGCGAGCGCGACCAGATCGCTCACGCCGTAGTAGCTCGCGCCGGCGGCGAACTCGCGGTGGAACGTGAGCGCGCACAGCGTGGTGTAGCCGCCGGCGCTGCCCCCGGTCACGATCAGCTTGGCGCCATCCGCGTCGCCGCGCCCGGCCAGGAATTTGGCGCCGGCGATGCAATCGGCGACATCGGCTACTCCCCACTGACCGTGGAGTTTCTCCCGGTATTTGCGGCCAAAGCCGCTGCTGCCGCGATAATTCACGTCGAGCACCGCAAAGCCCCGGCTGGTCCAGAACTGCAGCGACAGATCGAGCCCGGCCGTGGTCGCCGACGTCGGCCCGCCGTGGCTCTTGACGATCAGCGGCGGCTTTTCCGAGACCGCAGCCTCCCAGTCCGGATTGTGCGGCGGATAGAAAAAGCCGTAGGCGGTCTCGCCGCCGTCGGTCGGAAATCGGATCGATTGCGGCAGGGAGAAATACGGCTGGAATTGTTGATAGCTCGCGGGCGGAATGGAATGTTTGATCGGCGTCAATTTGCCGCTGCCGATGTCGAGCGTGGCGATCGCCGCCGCGGAGCTCGGGGTCGAGCAGCGCATCACCACGGTCTTGCCCGCGGCGCGGACCCCGGAGATCGACGCGAATCCGGCCGGGTAATCGGAAGCGGCGAGGGTCGGCAGATCGAGCCGCCCCAGGAACCACATCCCGTTGCGCGTGAACGAATAGATCATGGTCTCGGCCGAAACAAAGGCGTAGGTCGAGGCCGCGAACTGCCATTGCGGCGCGCCGAACTCGGCGTCCCGTGGAAGCACGAGCTCGGCCTCCGAGCGGTTCCAGCAGTAGAGATTCCAGAAGTCGGTCGCGTCGGAGAGGAAGAACAGCCTGCCGTCGGGCGACCATTGCGGTTGCAGGATCGAGACTTTATCGCCGCCGGCGACCGTCGCTCGGTTGCTCAAAGCGCCCGACGCATCCAAATCCGCCACCTGCAGATAGGTGGAGATCCACGGCATATAGGGATGGCGCCAACTCAGCCAGGCAAGCTTCGCCCCGTCCGGGCTGAGCGCGGGAGATGCATAGAAATCCCATCCGGAATCGAGCGTCGTCTCCGTGCCGGTTGCAAGATCCACCACAACCAATGTGTTGATCGCGTTGACGACGTCGCCGTTGGGACGCTCTTCGCGCACCGCGATCAGGCGATTGCGTCCGGCATCGATGCAGATATCCGCGAACAGACATGCCGGGCTCGACGTCAGTTTCGCCGGCGGCCCGCTGGGAGCCTGGCGATAGAGCTGGTTGTCGGCGAAATTGGCGAAATACAAGGTGCCGTCGCGCACCGCATAGGCGCCGCCGCCGTAAGAGTGCACCTGCGAGCGCGCATCGAACGGCGCGGGAGTGACGTCGCCGACGTCGCCGCGGACCGCGCGGACGACGACGCTGCGGCCCTTTTCCCGGGGCCGGCCTTCGACCCAATAAACGGCGTCGCCGTCGACCCGCGGCTCGGTGAGCGACACCGCGTCGCCGACGACGGCGTCGGCCGTGATCGGAGAGTTCCACGATCCGAAGGCGCCAACCTGCTTGCCTGTCATCATCCCTCCGCGCGACGATCGTGCCGGCTGGTAACGAGCCGGTGCCCGATTCGTGATGGACAAGAGCTGTTCACGCTGCAGCGGTGAAACTATCCTGCGCGGCGCAGCGTTGGTACGCAATCGAACATCGATAGGAAAACATCATGACAGCCGCACGGAAGATGGGCTTCGCCGCCGCGATTTGCATGGCCTGCGTGCTCGGATCGGCCAGCGCGCCGTCGGCAATCGCCGCCAATCTGCCGGCGGGCGCCGCGCTGAGATCGGCGGCTCAGACCGCAATTGTCCCCGTCAGCGACGCGCGCAAGCACCATCGCCGCCGGGATGTCGGCGTGCCGGTCCATCCGCAAGCGCAAGGCGACGCGCCGGGATGTCCGGGCCTGCACTCGTGGAACCCCAACAACCCCGATCGGGGCTATTGCGATCCGGGATTCGCCTATCACGGCAATATCAACGGTTGTGCCTCCGATCTCGGCTATGGGCGCTGGGAGCCCTGCGACCGCGGTGGCGGTGGCGGCGGTGGCGGCGGCATCGGCCGCTAACCGGTTCGGCAATTTCGCGACGGGCCGCGGTCGCGGAGCGGTCGCCCGCAAGAGCGCTCTTTGCATCCCGAGGCAGGGGGGCGGCCGCATGCCCGAGCTTGAGCCGCGCGCCGCGCGCCTCTAAGCTCGCCGGGTTGCGATAAGAAGCGGGAGAAACCGCCGCGCCGGCAATCGGGGAACGTGGGGCATGCTGGACTTCATTCAGCAGCTCGTGGGAGGCGTCGCGCTCGGCTGCGTCTACGGCCTGATCGCGCTCGGCTTCGTGCTCATCTACAAGGCCACCGAAGTCGTCAATTTCGCCCAGGGCGACCTGATGATGCTGGGCGGCTTCTTCGCCTTCACCTTCATCACCCAGCTCGGGATGAACTACTGGGTCGGCTTGCCGCTGACCGTGCTGGCGATGGCCGCGTTCGGCGCTCTGGTCGAGCGGGTCGTGGTGCGGCCGATCCTCGGCTATCCGCAATTCTCGATCGTGATGGTGACGATCGGCTTGGGGTTCCTGCTGCGCTCGGTCGCGGGCATGATCTGGGGCACCGACGATCTGCAGATCGAGACGCCGTTCAGCGGCGGGGTCGCGCGATTGGGCGCGCTGGTGCTGGGCGAGGACAAGCTCTCGGTCATCGTCGCCACCATCCTGCTGTGCCTGGCGCTGTGGATCTATTTCAACAAGACGCGCATGGGGGTCGCCATGCAGGCGACTTCCCAGAACATGCTCGGCGCCTACTACATGGGCATTCCGGTCAAGCGGGCGTTCTCGCTGATCTGGGCGATCAGCGCCGCGGTCGCGGGTTTCGCCGGCGTGCTGCTGGCGCCGATCGCCTTCATCCACACCAACGTCGGCTTTCTCGGGCTCAAAGCCTTCCCGGCAGCCGTGCTCGGCGGATTCGGCAGCATTCCGGGAGCGCTCGCGGGCGGCATCGTCATCGGCGTGGTCGAGACGCTGTCGGGCTTCTATCTGCCGGAGGGGTTCAAGGACGTCGCGGCCTACATCCTGCTGCTCGTGGTGCTGATGGTCAGGCCCGAGGGCCTGTTCGGCCTCAATCTGCACAAGAAGGTTTGAAGTCGGCGATGCGCGCGATCTTCAAGACCGATTACGACCAGGACATCCGCCTGTTCAAGCACGGCGGCTATGCGTGGTCCTACGGCGCGCTGCTCGCTGTCGTCTTGCTGGCGCCGCTTCTGGTCGGAGCGTATCTGCAGAGCCAGCTCGTGTTCGTATTCATCTACGCCATCATCGGCGTCGGGCTGTTGATCCTCACCGGCTTCACCGGCCAGGTTTCGCTCGGCCATGCGGCGTTCCTGGCGATCGGCGCCTATACGACCGCCTATCTGCAGCGGCTCGGCGTGCCGTTCCTGGTGTACCTGCCGCTGTCCGCGCTGATCGCCGGCGCGGTCGGGGCGCTGGTCGGGTTCCCGGCGCTGCGGCTCTCCGGCATCTATCTGGTCATCGCCACGATCGCCTTCGGCTTCATCGTCGAGGAGATCGCCGCGCGCTGGGAGAGCGTCACCAACGGCAACGAGGGGATGCGGATCAAGGCGCTCGATCTGTTCGGTTTCACGCTCGGCCGCGACGGCTACGGCTTCTATGTCGTCTGCCTCGCGCTGCTGGTCGCGGTGATGCTCGGCGCGCTCAACCTGCTGCGTTCCCCCACCGGCCGCGCCTTTCTCGCCATCCGCGACAGCGAGACCGCGGCAAGAAGCATGGGGGTCAATCTCGCCGTCTACAAGGTGATGGCGTTCTCGATCAGTGCGGCGATCACCGGGCTCGCCGGCTGTCTCTATGCGCACAAGCTGTCGTTCGTCAGCCCGGAGATGTTCACGCTCTTGCTCTCGCTCGAGTTCATCATCGTGATCATCATCGGCGGGGTGGGCAGCCTGCACGGGGCGGTGCTGGGGTCGATCTTCGTGGTGATGGTCGACCCGTTCCTCACGCTGCTCAAGGACGACCTCCCCGGCGCGATCGGCCGGCTCGCCGCGGGCCTCGGCGCCTCGCCGGGCGGCGCGGCGGGGATCGAGGACATGCTCTCCCGCATCGGCGGCGCGCCGGGGCTCAAGGGCGCGATCTACGGGATCATCATCATCGTGTTCATCCTGTTCGAGCCGGCCGGACTCTACGGCCGCTGGGTCAAGCTGAAGCTGTATTTCCAGCTGTTCCCGCTCTACAAGAAAGCCACGTTCCGGCGGCAGAAGACCTATGTGAAATCGGAGCGCAACCGATGAGCTGCCTCGCGGTCGAGCGCCTCACGTTGCGGTTCGGCGGGTTGACCGCGGTCGACGGCGTGAGCTTCGAGGTGCGCCGCGGCGAGGTGTTCACCCTGATCGGCCCCAACGGCGCCGGCAAGACCTCGATCTTCAACGTCATCTCCCGATTCTACACGCCGAGCGCCGGCCGGCTCGCGTTCGAGGATCGCGACATCACCGAGGTGCCGGCGCACGAGGTGGCGCGGCTCGGGATCGCGCGCACGTTCCAGAACATCGAGCTGTTCGACAATGCGACCGTGCTCGACAACCTGCTGGTCGGGCGGCACCGGCACCGCACCACCCGCGCCTGGGAAGAGCTGTTGTTCCTGCCCAAGGTGCGCCGGGCCGAATACGCCCATCGCCGGCGGGTGGAGGAGATCATCGATTTCCTCGACCTGCAGCGCTACCGCGACCAGCGCATCGGCGCCCTGCCGTACGGCGTGCGCAAGATCTGCGAGCTGGCGCGGGCGTTGTGCACCGAGCCCAAGCTGCTGCTGCTCGACGAACCCTCCTCGGGCCTCAATGTCGAGGAGACCGACGACATGGCATTCTGGATCCACGACATCCGCAAAGAGCTCGGCATCACCGTGCTGATGGTCGAGCACGACATGACCCTGGTGAACCGGGTCTCCGACCGGGTGCTCGCCTTGAATTACGGGCGGGTCCTGGCGCTCGGCAGCCCGCAGGAGATCCAACGCAATCCCGAGGTCGCCACCGCCTATCTCGGCGCCTGAGCGAGGCCACATGAGCGCCGATCCGATTCTCAAGGTCAGCAATATCGAAACCTACTACGGGCGGATCATGGCGGTGCGCGGGGTCAGCCTCGAAGTCGCTCGCGGGGATATCGTGGCGGTGCTGGGCGCCAACGGCGCGGGCAAGACCACCATTCTCAAGACCATTTCCGGCGTGCTTGATCCCCTGAAGGGGAGCGTGGAATTCAATGGCATGCGGATCGACCGCCTCGATCCCGACCGCATCGTACGGCTCGGCCTCGCGCACGTGCCCGAAGGCCGCGAGATCTTTCCGTTCCTGAGCGTGCGCGAAAACCTGATGATGGGCGCCTTTGCGCGGAGCGACCGCGATGCCGTGGCGGCCGATCTCGAGCGCATCTACGGCTATTTCCCCGTGCTCAAGGCGCGGCTCGATCAGCGCGCCGGGCTGCTCTCGGGCGGCGAGCAGCAGATGCTCGCCATCAGCCGCGCGTTCATGAGCCGGCCCAAGCTGCTGCTGCTCGACGAGCCCTCGCTCGGCCTGTCGCCGCTGCTGGTGCGGGAGATCTTCACCATCATCCGCCGACTCAATGCCGAAGCAGGCATCGCCATGCTGCTGGTCGAGCAGAACGCCAGGATGGCGCTGGAGACGGCGCAATACGGCTACGTGCTCGAGGTCGGCAGGATCGTGATGGCGGATTCCTGCGAGCGGCTGATGCAGAGCCAGGATATCCAGGAGTTCTATCTCGGCGCCAAGGAAGCCGGCGCGCGCGGCGAGCGCCGCTGGAAGAAGCGCAAGGTGTGGAGATGAGACGCAGGGTGTCGTCGCGGCCAAGCGACCCGGATCCTGATCCGGGAGCGCGAGCCGGGATCCATGACCACGGATTTGTGTGATATGAAAGGCCGGTGTTCATCGGTTCCGGGCTCGCCGCTTCGCGGCACCCCGGAATGACGCGCAGTCGATGGGGATATGATGCCCAAACCCGCCACGCTGACCGTTGCGGACACCGTGCCGAACAGCTTTTTGCTCGCGGTCGAGACGCGCGGGGAGAAACCCGCGCTGCGCGAAAAATATCTCGGCATCTGGCAGACCATCGGTTGGAACGACTGGCTGGCGCGGGCCCGCGAGATCGCCTATGCGCTGCATGCGTCGGGCTTCCGGCCCGGCGACGTCGCCTCGGTGCTGTCCAACACCGTCCCGGAGTGGGCCTATGCCGACATGGGGATCCTGTGCGCCGGCGGCGTCTCGTCGGGGATCTATCCCACCGATTCGGTCAAGCAGGTCGAATATCTGGTCAATGATTCGCGGACGCGCGTGCTGTTCGTCGAGGACGACGAGCAGCTCGACAAGGCGCTGGAAGTGCGCGGGCGCTGCCCGACGCTGGAAAAAATCGTGATCTTCGATATGGAGGGCCTGAGCGATTTCCGCGACCCGATGTGCGTCTCGTTGGCCGACTTCCTCGCCGCCGGCCGCTACTACCTGGAGGGGCGCGAGAATCTGTGGCGGGAGATGATCGAATCGCGCCGCCCGCAGGATCTCGCGATCCTCGTCTACACCTCCGGCACCACCGGCCCGCCGAAGGGGGCGATGCTCTCCCACCGCAACATCGTCACCCAGATGCGCCATTGCATGGACGTGCTCTCGTGGTGCGAGGGCGACGAACGCCTCGCCTTCCTGCCGGCGTGTCACGTCGCCGAGCGGATCGCCGGCATGTATTACGCGATCGCGACCGGCGTGGTGTCCAATTATGCCGAACGCCCGGAGACGGTGCCGGAGGACATCCGCGAGGTGCAGCCGACGCTGTTCGGCGCGGTGCCGCGGGTGTGGGAGCGGTTCTACTCGGCGGTGATGATCGCGCTCAAAGACGCCACGCCGCTCGAGCGCGGGGCCTACCGGCTGGCGATGCTTGCCGGCAACCGCGTGGCGGACGCGCGGCTCGAGCACCGCGAGCCGGGGCTTGTCGACCGCATCGGCTTCGCGCTCGCCTATTTCCTCGTGCTGCGCAACATCCGCCGGATGATCGGCATCGACCGCTGCCGCTGGCTGTTCACCGGCGCGGCGCCGATCGCGCCCGAGCTGATCCGCTGGTATTTGGCGCTCGGCATGCGGATGTACGAGGTCTACGGCCAGACCGAGAACGCCGGGCTCGCGACCGTGATGCCGATGCAGGCCATCAAGCTCGGCACCGTGGGCAAGTCCGTGCCCTACGGCGAGGTGACCTTGGCGGGGGACGGCGAGATCCTGATCCGCGGCGAATTCGTGTTCATGGGCTACCTCAACCAGCCGCAGAAGACCGCCGAGACGGTCGACCGCGACGGTTGGCTGCATACCGGCGACGTCGGGCTGATCGACAACGAAGGCTACGTGCGCATCACCGACCGCATGAAGGACATCATCATCACCGCCGGCGGCAAGAACATCACGCCCTCCGAGATCGAGAACCAGCTGAAATTCTCGCCCTACATCAGCGACGCGGTCGTGATCGGCGACCGCAGGCCGTATCTGACCTGCCTCGTCATGATCGACCACGAAAACGTCGAGAAATTCGCGCAGGACGGCGGCGTGCCGTTCACCAATTACGCCAGCCTGTGCCGCACGCGCGAAGTCCGCGACCTGATCTGGAGCGAGATCGAGAAGGTCAATGCGCAGTTCGCCCGGGTCGAGACCATCAAGAAATTCCACCTGATCGAGCAGCAACTCACCCCGGAGGACGACGAGCTGACCCCGACCATGAAGCTCAAGCGCAAATTCGTGAACGAGAAATACACCCGCGAGATCGAGGCGCTCTACTCCGGCGCCGCGGCGTGACGGGACGACGGAGGAACCTTGGTAGCCCGGATGAAGCGTCGCGCAGCGCGCGCAATCCGGGAGCATGTTGATCGAGGTCCTCGCTTTCGCCGGGACTTTGGCCTTCGGCCACCGATTTCGCTTCGCTCCATCCGGGCTACAGTCCTTCCGTTGACCCTTTCCGTCCTCTGTCCTCCGTCCTCCGGCTGCGCTAGGATCGGCCCCACCAGACGGGCAACAACAGTTCGAGAATCGATGTCCCCGCTCCCCCCGCTCCCCGTCGGCGCCGAACACGAGGAAACACCATGAGGCTCGACCATTGCCGGGCGGCGTTGATCGGCGCCGCGATCGCGCTCACCGCCGGTTCCGCCGGCGCGCAGACCAAGTTGACGAACCAGGGCATCACCGACACCGAGATCGCGCTGGGCACCCATCAGGACCTGAGCGGACCAATCAAGGGCTGGGGCGTGGCGGTCGCCAACGGCATGAAGATGGCTGTCGACGAGATCAACGCCGCCGGCGGCGTCCAGGGCCGCAAGCTCAAGCTCACCATCGAGGACAGCGGCTACGATCCCAAGCGCGCGGTGCTGGCGACGCAAAAACTGATCGAGAAGGACCAGGTGTTCTCCATGGTCGGGCCCATGGGCTCGCCGACCGTGCTCGCCGCCCAGGACATCGTGCTCGACGCCGGCGTGACCCAGCTGTTCCCGCTCACCGCGGCGCAGTTCACCTTCAAGTTCGATCCGGCGAAGCCGCAGGAGCGGCTCAAGTTCAACAATCTGCCGCCCTATGTGGAATCGACGCGCGCGGCGCTCAAATACATGGTCGACCTCAAGCATTCGAAGCGGCCGTGCATCCTGCACCAGGACGACGAGTACGGCAAAAACGTGCTCGACGGCTTTACCGCGCAACTCGTCGCCATGAAGATCGAACCCGGCACGGTGACGACCTACAAGCGCGGGGCGTCGGATTTCAGCGCCCAGATCGCCCGGATGAAATCCGACGGCTGCGATCTCGTGGTGCTCGGCACGGTCATCCGCGAGACCATCGGGGCGATGGGCGAGGCCAAGAAGCTCGGATGGAACGTGGATTTCCTCGGCGCCACGCCGACCAACGTCATGGAAGTGCCGGCGCTCGGCAAGGACGTGGTCGAGGGTCTCTACGCCGCAGCCGCGTTCGAAATCCCCTATGAGGACACCGCGCAGGGCAAGGTCAAGGAATGGCTGGTCAAGTACAAGAAGATGTTCGGAACCGACGCCAACACCCAGGCGATCATCGGCTACAACGCGATCGAGACCTTCGCGTTCTACGCCAATCTCGCCGGCAAGGATCTGACCGGGCAGAAATTCCTGGAAGCGCTGGAATCCGGGAAGGAGTTCCAGGACATCTTCGGGTCGCCGCCGGTGAAATTCTCCAAGACCGATCACCTCGCGAGCGTCGTGACCCAGGTCCAGCAGGTCAAGAACGGCCGCTGGGTGCTGCTCAAGGACGGCTTGCTGTTCTGAGGCTGCTACCGAGACGCATTACGGCCCGGGCCGCGATGGCCCGGGCCGCTTGCCGGTTGAGCAAACATTCGTCGCCGGATCCGAAGGAGGCAGGACATGCCGGAAGTCTACGTCTATGCCGTCGAGGGACGCACGCTGGACCAGAAGCGGGCGCTGATCAAAGACATCACCGACGCGGTGGCGCGCAATTTCAAGGTCGATCCCGAGGTGGTGATGGTGCAGATCATGGAATCGCCCAAGACCCACAAGGCCAAGGGCGGCGTGCTGTTCAGCGAACGCAAGACCTGATGCGGCTGCGGCTTTAGTCCCGCTTGCGCGGGTGCGTTGCCCTGCCGAGCCCGGGATGTCGCGATGCGCTTCGTACCGCGCGGGTCCGGGACGCGGAACTATCTCCCCTCAATACGTGAATTCCGCGATCGCGATGCGGTTTTCCGCGGCGGGCCAGCCGCGCGCGACGATGCGCTCCTCGTTGAACAGCGCGGCGATCGGCCTTGCGGCCTCGCCGGCCGGCAGCCGCAGCGTCGAGACGGAATCGGTCGGCACGCCCGCGGTCACGTCCTTGGGTTCCTTGCCGTCGAGCAGCACCACGTCGCGCGGAATGCCGAAATAGCCGCGCGGCCGCGACATCAGCACCACGGCGCCCGCGCCGGAATCCTTGTCGCCGAGCGGGCGGCCCGGGCGCAGATGCACGACGCTGGACGACCGCGGGAACGGCGAACGATAGAGGTGGGTGGTCGGATGCGCGGGCGCCTCCACCACGAACTCGAGAAACCAGCCGGGCTCGACCGTGACCGGGCCCCAGGCTCCGTCGGGCCCGGTCACGCGGCGGTGGACCGGGGCACCGAGCCGCGCGCCGCTGTCGGGCGAGACCCGGTAGACCTCGACGGTCGCGCCGGCCAGCGGCCGGTTGGTCGCCACGCCGGCCGGGAATCCGGTCACCAGGCCGTCGAGCGTGACGATTGGCTCGGATACGATGCCGAGCCGCTCCGGTTCGTTCCCCGATATGAACTTGTAGATCTCGCGAAACGCCCGCGGATGGAACGCCAATTCCCGGTGATCGAGCTGGCCGAGCACGAGGTTGGTCGCGCCGCGCAAGGCGGGGCCCTCGGCGGTGATCCCGGTCGGCGTGCCGGGTTTGCCGACGAAACGGCCGTCGGGCTGCGCGTATTTGTCGTTGCCGTCGCTGCGCAAGGTGAGGAAGCCCGTGCCGGGCACGACGTCGCTCTCGCCGGCATTCAGGCGCCGCAGAAACGCCGCGCGGGCGTTGAACTCGTTGCCGGGATAGAATTCCCAATCGAACACGCCGTTGTTGGGCACGCCGCAAAGCACGGCATGGCTGACGTGCTCCGCCCCGCCATTCCCAATGTAGTTGCGGACCGCATAGCCGCCGCGCGAGCTCGCGACCAACGCCACGCGCGGCGATCCGCTGCGCTGCCGCATCGTGTCCACGGCGGCCGCGAGCTCGCGCAGCTGGTCGGCGGTCGAGGAGCGCCCGGGCTGCGCCTCGGCGTCGTTAGTGCGCGCCAGCGGGTCCGTGAAGTTGAACGCCAGCAAACGGTCGCGCGGAAAGCCGTTGGATTCGCATCGCCATAAATTGGTGATCCACAACGCCGCATCATCGCCGTTGCCGTGCGCAAAGACGACCGGCACCGGGGTTTCGCCGGCCGGCACCGCGGCGGAGCGTTGCGCCCGGGCCGGCGATGGGAGCCTGGACGCGACCAGCGAAGCAAGCGTGGCTTGCAGGACGTGACGGCGTGAAAGCGTCATGATCCGTTTCCCCCCGCAAAAAATGACCGGCACCAGAGTGGCGCCGCGCGGCAGCTGCCGCAATGAGAGATTTGACCGCCGCAAAGCCGACCGCCGCGAGCGCAAAGGCGCCGAGGTTGGCACATCGGTCGAGGCGGTCTAGAACCGGCCGGGGCTGGTAACAGGGCTTCTCATGCGCGCGGGCCTCGTCTTCTCCGCCGTCGGCCATCTGGCGCTGCTGGTGTGGGGCTTCGTGCTGTTCGCAAGTCCCAAGCAGTTCGCGCCGATCCCGCCGGAATCGATCACGGTCGACATCGTTCCGGCGGCGGCGATGGCGCAGGGCTCCGAAGAACAGCCCCGGGCCGAGAGCGCGGCTGCACAGCCGCAACGTGCGCCCGACCGCGAGCGACAACCGGCGCAAGACCCGGCGGGAAATTCGCAGACCGGGACCGCATCCCCGCAGCCGTCCGCGCAAGCGCAGCGGCCCGGTCCGCGCGAGCCGATCCAAGCCCGGCCGCCGCCGCCGGAGCCGCCGCCCAATCTGCTCGTGTTCAACCCGACGGTGGCGCCGGTTCCGGAATTGCCGCTCTCCCTCGGGGACGTGCAGAACCCGGCCGAGGGGTTCGATGCGCCGGCACAAGCCATGGCCAAGCTGTCGCGCGAGGAGATCGAGGCGTTCCGGGCGCACCTGCAAAAATGCTGGAACCCGCCCGCCGCCGTCGCCGATGCGCAGAAGCTCAAGGTGGTGCTGCGCGTCGCCTTGGGGCCCAACGGAGCGCTGACCGCGAGCCCGACGTTGATCGAGGCCAGCGCGTCGGCGCACGGCCCGGCGCTGGTCGCGACCGCGATCAGCGCGCTGCGCCAGTGCCAGCCCTACAGCTTCCTGCCCGCGGGAAAATATCAGGAATGGAAGCTGCTCGATCTGAGCTTCTCGCCGCGCGGCATGGCGGGGGGTTGAGGATGCGGCTCTATTCTCTGCTTCCGCTCAAGGAACGTTGGTCGCGGAATGCAATACCCGTGGTGCCCCTGGCCGGACTCGAACCAGCACGGGTGTTAGCCCACCTGATTTTGAGTCAGGCGCGTCTACCAGTTCCGCCACAGGGGCAAGGCGAGGCGGAATATAACGGCGGGCGGTGAGGGGTCAACGGTCGCGGATTCGGCGGCCGATACCCGAACGACGCCCGCGACCCCCACCCGATCGCGCTAGGCGCGATCGACCTCCCCCTTTTGGGGGGAGGTAAAGCGAGCCCGCGGCGCGCCCTTTCCCCAATCGACAGCGCTCGGGCCCGGCGGTATGCCGGGGCGGCAGCAACCGAGGTGGAGCAATGCCGGCAAGCGCTGTAATCCGGAACCCCGCCACGGGCGCGGCGATCGTCATCGCGATCGTCGGCGCGGCGGCGATTCTCGGCGCGTTCTTGTTCCAATATTGGCTCGGCCTCGAGCCCTGCCCGCTCTGCCTCGAGCAGCGCATCGCCTATTATTTCGCGGTCCCGCTGGCGTTGATCGTCGCATTCGCGGATTCGCGCGCCGCACCGCGCGCGCTCGTCGCCGCCGCGCTCGTGCTCATCGCGCTCGCCATGCTCCTCAACGCCGGCCTCGGCGTCTACCACGCCGGGGTCGAGTGGAAATTTTGGCCGGGGCCGACCGATTGCGCCGGGCCGGTGACCAGCCTCGGCCGCGCCTCCGACCTGATGCGGCAGCTGCGCAACGTCACAATCGTGCGCTGCGACGAGGCCGCCTGGCGCTTTCTCGGGCTGTCGCTCGCCGGCTACAACGTGCTGATCTCGCTGGCGCTCGCCGCAATCGCGATATGGGGGATGTTAGGAACGCGCCGTAGCCCTAACGCGTAGCCCGCATGGAGCGAAGCGGAATGCGGGGTTCCCGGATTGCGCGCCGGCTTCGCGGCGCTCCATCCGGGCTACGGCCTCGCCTGCCGGCGCTTACGGCTCGAGGACCGAATCCCAATAGAGATAGTCGAGCCAGCTCTCGTGCAGATAATTCGGCGGGAACAGCCGGCCGTTGCGATGCAGGTGATGCACGCTCGGCTGGAACGGCATCTGCGTAGGCCACATGCCGGATTCCGCGGGCGTCAGATTGCCCTTCCTGAGATTGCAGTCGGAGCAGGAGGCGACCACGTTGACCCAGGTGGTATGGCCGCCGCGCGAGCGCGGCAGCAGATGGTCGAACGTGAGGTCGTCGCGCGTGCCGCAGAACTGGCACACGAACTTGTCGCGCAGAAAAACGTTGAACCGGGTGAAGGCCGGATGGGTCGAAGGCCGCACGAAGGTTTTCAGCGAAACCACGCTCGGCAGCTTCATCTCGATCGACGGGCTGTGCACCGCCTTGTCGTAATGCGCGACGATGTTCACCCGGTCGAGAAAGACTGCCTTGATGGCGTCCTGCCACGACCACAGCGACAGCGGATAATAGCTCAGCGGGCGGAAGTCCGCATTGAGGACCAATGCCGGCCAGCCGCTTGACGACACGTGCGCGTTCAAGTCTCCGCTCCTCCTTCCTGCTGCAAAGCAGCATGGCCATAGTCTATAGGGACCATGACCGGATTGTGAAGCGGGGCGGCGCCTTGGCCCGCCAGATCGCCGCAGAATGGCCGATTCGGCTCAAGGCCGCAGCCCGAAGCGCTGCTCGAGAAATTCCCCGCCGTGCCGCAGTCCCTCCGGGTCGATGCCGTGCCCGATGCCATGGGAGAGATGCCATTCTGCCGGAATGCCGAGTGCGGCCAGCCCCTGGGCGGCCAGGAACAGCGCCTGCGCCGGAATGAGATCGTCCTGGTCGCCGTGCACCAGCAGCACCGGCGGGCGTGCGGAAATCTCGGCCGCCACCGCGTCGGGGCCTTGCTCCGGAAGCGCCAGCAGGCCGGAATAGCCGACGATCGCCGCAGGCGCCGTGCGCCGGCGTAAGCCCACATGGAGCGCCATCATGGTGCCCTGGCTGAAGCCGACGAGCGCCAGCGCGCCGTCGCCGAGCCGATGCCGCGCCAGCTCGGCGTCGAGAAATCGCTCGAGCCCCGGCGCCGCGGCATTGACGCCGCGCCAGCGCTCCTGCGGATCGCGAAACGTGAGGGGGAACCATTGCCGGCCGACCGGGGCTTCGGCGCAGGGCTCGGGCGCGTGCGGCGAGACGAAGGCCGCCTGCGGCAGCAGCGGCTGCCACGCGCGGCCGATCTCGATCAGGTCGTTGCCGTCGGCGCCATAGCCGTGCAGAAACACGACGAGCTGCCGCGCGGGGCCTTGCGCACGCGGGGGGAGGCGCGGACCGTCGAGCGCAGCGGGCACGCGAACTTCCTCCTAATTTTTCGGATTGCGCGGTCGCGATCGGGTTGCGGCCTGCGTTGCCGACGAAGCCGGTGTTCGGGCCGGTACCGGCGCGGCGTCGCGGCCCTTGACGGCGCGATAATAGGACCACAGTACCCGGGCCGCCACCCCGCGCCACGGGCGCCAAACTTCCGCCAGCGGCACCATCTCGCGCGAGCGCGGCCGGGTTTTGAGCGCGAACGCCAGCCGTGCCGCTTCCTGCAGCGCGAGGTCGCCGGCCGGCCAGGCGTCGGGATGGCCGAGGCAGAACAGCAAATAAATGTCCGCGGTCCACGGCCCGATGCCATGCAGCGCGGTGAGCGCCGCATGCGCTTCGTCGGCCGGACGATCGACCAGCGCCGCAAGGTCGAACGTGCCGGATTTGAGCGCCGAGGCGATCGATTTGAGGGTGCGGATCTTCGCCGCCGACAGTCCCGCGCGTTTCAGACGCGGCGCCCGGACGCGCAAAAAAGCGGCGGCGTCGAGCGGATCGAGCATCGCGGTGAGCCGGCCCCAGATCGCCGCCGCGCTCGCGGTCGAGAGCTGCTGGGAGACGACGATCGAAGCGAGCCCGGCAAAGCCGCCCTCGCGACGGCGCAGCGGCGGCGGGCCGGCGATCGCCAGAATGTTCGCGAGACGCGGATCGAGCTCGATCAGCGCTTGCGTCGCGGTGTTCAGATCGGCCTCGGTGTGAATGAGGAAAGACATTGTAGCTCGACGTCGTGCGGCATGCGCGCTTCCCCTCTCCCCTTCCAAGTCGGATGTTTCCGACTTGGACCAATCATAAATGGCCAAACCCGGGAACACCCGGGGTCGGCTGGGAGAGGGTGGTCCAAGCCGAAGGCGAGGACCGGGTGAGGGGTAGCTTTAGATCCCGCCGAATGCAAAGAAACCCCTCACCCGCTCGGACCCTGCCGGGTCCTCGCCGCCCTCTCCCGCACAAGTCGGATGTTTCCGACTTGGACAATCCTATGATGGCCAAACCCGGGAACACCCGGGTTTGGCTAGGAGAGGGCACCCGAGCTGCCGGCTCAAATGGTGCAACCCGTCTTCCGCTTCGCGCCGAGCCCGAACGGCTATCTCCATCTCGGGCACGCGTTCTCGGCGCTGCTCAATCTTGACATGGCGCGCGCGTCCGGCGGGCGGCTGTTGCTGCGCATCGAGGACATCGACCGGGCGCGCTGCCGGCCGCAGTTCGAAGCGGCGATCTTCGAGGATCTCGCCTGGCTCGGCGTGACCTGGGAAGCTCCGGTGCGGCGCCAGTCGCAACATCTCGAAGCCTATCGCGCGGCGCTCGAGCGGCTCGAGGCGCAAGGCCTGATCTATCCGAGCTTCGAGACCCGGGCGGAAATCGCGCGACTCGTAGCCGAACGCGAGAGACGAGCGCCATGGCCGCGCGATCCCGACGGCGCGCCGCTCTA
>WNFW01000186.1_pt1 | contig 46704 bp, 41 predicted proteins | sample 5400131 | NCBI WGS metagenome assembly WNFW01 (sample SAMN13153362, study PRJNA577476) | soil metagenome | isolation source: 20 cm soil or saprolite under grassland replicate 1 | place: USA:California | collected 2016-06-15
GGCCCGTTTAAATCCAGCGCGAACACCGTGTCGCCGTCAGTGCTGTTCAAATGCAGACCGAAGAATGCGAGCCGCAGCGCGCCTTCAAAGAGGAAATGCCGATTTTTGTCCTGGCGATCGTGAAGGATCTCGAATGCGCCCTCAAATCCGGGGATTTTGCCAAACTCGGTTTCAATCCCAGTTTTCAAATCGCGCAGCACGTAATGCTTGCCATGACCGGGGCCATCGATCTGATCGTTCTCATCGTTTGGCTCTTCCCGTAGAATCAATTCGACAGAACCATCAGGCGATTTGTAAGTGGGTGCTGGTGTTGCGGTGGGTGAACCAGATTCTGCTGGCGTGCTTGTCCCGCTCGCCGAAGTCGGTTCTTCCGGCTCGATGTTTGTGAAGTACGGCGAGCTCTTGGCCTGCGTGTACCAATCGGGTGCTGCGTCGAGTTTCTTCAAGTGTAGCCCATGTGGCTCGACGCTCCAAAATTCGCGCGCGGCTTTGGGCTTTTCGCGCGCGAAGACAATCACACTGCCATCCGGCGAGAAAATTGGACCGGAATCCTGTTCTGAATTCTGGTTGGTGAGTTGCCGCAAAAGTTTTCCGTCTTCGCGATACAAATACAGATGAGCGTGACTGGTTCCTTCCGCCTGCAAATAACGGATAGCGATCACAATCTCGGAGGCCGCCTTTGCCTGGACGTCTAAAATCGCAAACGCGCTGAATAACAACGCTTTCGCAACTCGTCGAGTTACCGCCAGTTTGTCGAAAATCATGCCCGGTCTGTTTTCAATCGTTTCTCCCGTTCAAACCTTTCAATCGCGAGTTGGATCAGCCTATCGATTAACTCGCTGTAAGAGATGCCGGTCGCTTCCCAGAGCTTCGGGTACATGCTGATTCGAGTGAACCCGGGAATAGTGTTGATCTCATTGACGATAATCTCTTCCCCGTTCCTTAAGAAGAAATCGACACGCGCCATTCCCTCACAGCAAAGTGTGGAAAACGTCTTGATCGCCAGCTGGCGGATACGCTCCGAAGTCGCCGGCGGCAGCTTGGCCGGTATCTCCAGCACGGCGCCATCTTCATCGAGGTATTTCGCTTCGTACGAGTAGAATTCGTGGCGCGGCAAGATCTCCCCGGGCACCGAAGCAATGGGATTCTCGTTGCCGAGGACAGAACATTCTATCTCGCGCCCCATGATGAATTCTTCGATCAAGATCTTGTTGTCGTAATTGAACGCATCACGGACTGCGCGCTCGAAGGCTGCGCGCTCTGTGACTTTATGAATGCCGACCGATGAGCCCAAGTTTGCCGGTTTCACGAAAAGCGGCAAACCGAGTTCCGCGCGCGCGTCTTCGAAACTGATTTCCTTGGAGGAATATCTATTGACTGTGATGAATCGGCCAATGGGAATGCCGGCATCCCTTAGCAATCGCTTCATGACGTCCTTGTCCATGCCAACGGCTGAACCGAGCACGCCGGCCCCGACGAACGCGATATTAGCGAGCTTCAACAGTCCCTGGACGGTGCCGTCCTCGCCGAAGGGGCCGTGCAACACAGGGAAAATCACGTCCAGGCGGCCGAGCTTTTGCTCTCCAGAAAAGGCCACCAATTGGTCTTCTTGTTTCCCGAAAACGAGCGCGAGATTTTCGCCTTTGTCCGGCACCTCGGGCAACCCGGATTCAACTGACGGCAGCAGCAATCGAGAGCCTTCACTGAGATGCCATACGCCCTTTTTGTCGATCCCGATCAATACGACCTCGTATTTCTTCGAATCGATCGCGTCGATGATATTCTTCGCCGACTGGAGGGAGACTTCATGCTCGGCTGAGCGGCCGCCGAACAGTATTCCGACACGAATCTTTCTAGCCATCAGTTTTTTATTGTTGCAAAGTCGCCGCCTCGCGGACTGGCAATTGGATCACGCTGGCGTGCTCTGCGTCGTGATAGATCTGAACGTGACAGGTGCGCGCGTCTTTCGCCGTTTCTTCTGCAACGACTCCACTGGAACAATAATTCTTTTGCCAAAAAATTGAATTCACGGCGGTGACAATCAGGCGCAGTCGGCTGCCTTTCATCAAACGTCGCGCGATGAACAATCCCGGATTAAAATCGCATTTTACGATCTCGCCCGGTTTAACGAGCTTTGGTTCGCGCAATGACTCGCGATAGCGCAGCCGGCGCTGGTCGCTCCAAAGCGCGATGCTTGTGCCGTCCGGTTGAATTTCGTACAGATCGCACTCGAGATCGACATCTGGCGTGTCGATGGACAACCATAGCGTTAGCGCCGGACAACCGACCAATGGCGTTTCACTAAGTAGCGGCTCAGTGTGATAGACCAATCCATCCTTGCCGATGCTCAACGCGAAAGTCTGATCAAGTGCGGCGGTTTTTTCTTTCGGATCGGTGCCCTCGACGTTCTCGCCGCGGATTGTATCGAGTGGATCGTAAGTGAATTTGCCGGGCGGAATCATGCCGACGCCCTCTTTTGGCCGAGTTGGATGCAAAGATCCGGAACGAAAGGCGCCGTTTCCCAGCACCGGTCCTGTTTCGAGATAAAACGTTTTTGGATTTGCAACCAGCGTCTCAAAGTTATCGGCGTATTTCCATTCGCCGTTCGCGCCGGAATTGCCTGTTGCGAGTAAATAATACGCGACCTGATTTTTGAGGAATGCCGGCTTCGGTCCTGCTTTCAAGGTCCAGTCGTACCACTGGCGGTGCAGATCGTTCAAATCGACCATTGCTCCGGGACCAAACTTTACCCCGCCGACTTCATCCGTAGGCGTGCGCGTGCCGGCATGGTCCCATGGGCCGATGATCAAAAAATGTTTCGCCCGAGTTTCCGGAGAGGCATTTGCGAGATGGTCCCGATAATAGGAAAGCGCGCCCAGTTCATCGCCATCGTATTGGCCCGTGATTGTCAAAATTGGCAGCGTGATCTTTTTAAACTGATTACTCGTCGGCAGCATCGCGTCGTAGTACACGTCGGTCATTGGGTGCTTGAGAATACGCTGAAAATTAACCGATGGATTTCCCACAAATGAATCGAGCGATTTAAAAGGGATGTGCTTCTTGTAAGCGTCCAGAAACTTTGTGCGCCAGAATTTTTGATCGCCAAAAAGATGGTCCTGTGCCGTGTGACCGCTGGTGAGCGTGAACCATTGCATATCATAAGTCAGTCCAATGTTGTTATAAGAGGGATAATCGAGGCCCGGATGGGCGGCCGCCGCCGGAACAATCGTCGCCAGATGCGGCGGGAATTCCTTCGCGGTGGCCCATTGATCGAACCCCGCGTACGAACCGCCCCACATCGCGACCTTGCCGTCGCAAAACGGTTGCTTCGCCAGCCATTCGACAACGTCGTGTCCGTCGCGCGGCTCATTGGCAAATGGTTCGAACTCGCCGCTGGAATTTCCACGGCCGCGTACATCGACGAGCGCGAAAACGTAACCATGCGATGCGAAGTAGGCGCCACGGGCGTGGTAGGTGTCTGAAATGTAAGGCGTCAGCGTAAAGATCACCGGCGTCTTCGAAGAAGAGCCATCAGGGGTTTTCGGCAAATATAATGTCGCGTTCAGTTCGATCTTGTCGCGCATCGGGATCTTAACGCCCCATTGTAGATCATAATCCGTAGGCGGTTTTGCGGGGGATGGCGCTGGCGTAGGAGATTGCGCAATGATGTTTGTGACGAGGGCCGTGTACAGGGCTACAACCAGGATCGCCTGTTTCATGTCGCGGCAATTGAAGCGAAGCGCCCGGACGGAGACAAGGGTTCTTTCACCCGCTAAAAAACGGCGCGAGGACGCGCGCGCACTCCCAAAGCTGTCGCAAAATGAAACGGGGGCTTTTGGTGAATTTCGCACGAAGTGCTTTCGGAGTGCGATGCGTCCTCGCATCGCTTTCATAGTTTGCAGCAAAGCCAGTTTACGAGACGATACGCAAATGGCGCGCCGAGCCTCGAGCAACACACAATCTCAAAAGGAGATGACGCCAAGGACCGCGTCAAAGCCTGTGCGCGAGGCGAATGCAAGGACAATTTCTTGGTCTCCAGCAGAGTTGCTCTGCGCTGCCGCAGTATTTCTTGCTGCACTCGTTGTTTATATCTGGACCCTTGCGCCGACGGTTACCCTGGTGGACAGCGGCGAACTGATTGTCGTCGCTCAAGGGCTTGGTGTTGCGCATCCGCCTGGCTTTCCTCTCTGGGTCATGCTCGCGCATCTCGCATCGCTCGTGCCCTTCGGAAACGTCGCGGTGCGGATCAATTTTTCGTCGGCTCTTTTCGCGGCGCTTGCTTCCGCGGTGCTCACTCTCGTTGTGGCAGAGTTAGGGATCACCGCTTCATATGTGGCGACCTCGAAAAAAAGAGGTGTGCAACAGAGAAAAAGCAGCGGCGATTCAGGCATCAGCCATCTTTTGACCCTGGCGCCGGCACTGGGTGCGGGCTTGCTCATGACCTTTTCTCGGACCCTTTGGTCGTACGCAACGATCACCGAGGTTTACACTTTAAACACGCTACTGATCCTGACTGTTTTTTTTCTGATGCTTCGGTGGCGGCGATACATCGTCGCAGAGCAAAGTGATATCAAAACGGCGATCACGAAGCACGACGGCTGGCTTTACGCTGCGGCGGCGGTCTTTGGGTTGGCATTGGGCGATCACCATGTGACGGTGGGCCTGACACTTCCAGCAGTGGCCGTCATTGTTTGGAGGACACAGGGGCTGCGATTTTTTACAAGTCGTCGGCTCTTGTACGCTGCGCTAATTTCCATCGGCGCGCTCGTAGCTGTTTATGCGTATTTGCCATTTGCGGCGTCGCGTTCGCCCGTTATCAACTGGGGTAATCCGCGCTCGCTGCAAGAAATCTGGTGGCATATTACCGGCCGGCAGTATCGGGTGTTCCTCTCGTTTACGCCAAATGTAGTGGGAACGCAGTTTGTGGAATTCTGCGGAATGGCGTTGCGCGAATTCGGACCTGCATGGCTGCCCGGGGCGGTAGTCCTGGCTTTCGCGGGTTTCACCAGCGCCTACAAATCCGACCGAACGAGCTTTTGGTTTCTCTCGATTGTTGTGGTTTCGAATCTGGCTTACGACCTCAGCTACCAAATTGCCGAAGATAAGGATGCGTACTATTTGCCGGTGTTCGTCTCAATCGCGATCGCTGCCGGCCTCGGCATTCGTTGGGTAATCCAGATGACTGTCTCCAAATCGACGGCGGCAAACAATCCGTATTGGGTCGCAGCAATTGCTGTTCTACTCGTGTCTGTGACGGCCTTTGCCGCGAACTTGCCGTTCAACAATCGCAGGCATTACTTTATTGGGCACGATTATGTTGAAAATCTGCTGAGCACCGTCGAGCCGAATGGACTTTTATTAACGCAAGACTGGCAAGTCGCCTCCCCGATGTTCTACGTGCAGCAGATTGAAGGCCGCCGGAGGGATGCGAAGGTGATTGATCTTAATCTGCTGCGTCGGTCGTGGTATTTTAATTACCTGAGGCGCGCCCATCCCGATTTGATCGAGCGATCACGTGAGAAGATTGAGCGATTTGTTGAACTGCTCAAACAATGGGAGCACGATCCAGGAGCGTTCGCGAGGAACGCGCTGCTTACTCAAACGATAACCGAAGCATTTTTGGAAATGGTTCGGTCAATTGTCACGCAGGAACGCTCGGTCGCGCCGGTTTACATCACGAACGACTTATTAGCCGGGGACCCAAGCAACGGTGAGGCGACAAAGTGGATTACCCAAAACTATCAACTTGTTCCGCAAGGGCTCGTTTTTGAACTTGCGACTGACTCAACTTTTCACGATTCGCCAGAGCCACAGCTGCAGACCCGCGGTTTGGCTGATGGGACGCTGGAGTTTGAGAACAACGACGTCGTTAAGCTCAAGGTGTTGCCGACATATACAAGCATGCTCGTGAACCGCGGACGCTATCTCACGTTATTCAATCAACACGAGCGCGCGATTGCTGCCTTCAAGGAGGCGCTCGCATTGAATCCCGGACTCACTGCGGCGCGAGAAGGACTCGCGGAAAGCACAGCGAAACTGCGAATCCCCTAGAATTATTTTCGGGATAGGGTGGCACGTTTGCATATTCATTACTTGCGAGCTTGGCGGATCGCTTCTAGACCAGCGGAATGAAAATCACGTCTCGTGTCCTTTTGGTTTTGCTGTCTTTCGGGATACCGGCGCACGCGGCCGATGAAACGATCGCGCTGAAAGCGGCGCGGCTATTCGACGGCAAATCGAATTCACTCGTGCAAAACGGTGTGGTGATTGTGCAGGGTGACAAAATTGTCGATGCGGGAAGCAACCTGCCGATCCCAAGCGGCGCGCGAGTCATCGATCTTGGAGACACAACGCTTTGCCCCGGATTCATGGATGCGCACACACATCTGACCGCCGATTTCTCGGCTAATTACAACGAGCGTCGATTGCAAGAGCTCGATCTGAACGTTTCCGAGCAGGCGATTCGCGCGACGGTGTTTGCTCGCGCGACTGTTGAAGCGGGATTCACAACGGTGCGCGATTTGGGCAGCCGTTTTGTTGGCAGCCACGAATTCGTCGACGTGGCTCTGCGCAATTCAATCAACAAAGGGACGATCGTCGGTCCGCGAATGTTGGTGGCAACGAAGGGAATCGGCGCCACCGGTGGTCATTTCGATCCGACCAACGGGTTTCGTGATTTTCTTTTCGGACGCGAAGCGGATTACACCGACGGCATCGCGAATGGCCCTGATGAAATCCGAAAGGCGGTTCGCTTCGAGGTGAAGAATGGTGCAGATGTGATCAAGGCCGCAGTTTCTGGTGGCGTACTTTCACTCGCTGATGAGGTAGACACTCCGCAATTAACGCCAGCGGAAATGGCAGCACTCGCGGATGAATCGCACCGGTTGCGCAGAAAAGTGGCGGTGCATTGTCATGGCGATCAAGCTGCGCGCGAGGCGATTGAGGCCGGCGTCGATTCGATCGAGCACGGTTCTTTCATGAAACCGGAAACGCTCACTACGATGAAGAAGAAAGGCACATATCTGACGCCCACGTTGATGGCATCGGAGTGGATCATGGGCAAGCTCGCGAATTATCCGGTTGCCTTGCAGGAGAAAGCCAAAGCGGCCTTCAATGCGCGCTCGGAAATGTTTCGCAACGCCGTGAAGATGGGCGTTAAGATTTCATTTGGAACAGACGCAGCGGTCTATCCACATGGGGAAAACGCAAAGGAATTCAAGCTGATGGTCGATCTGGGCATGTCGCCGATCGACGCGCTGAAATCGGCTACTGCAAGCGACGCCGAGCTCTTCGGCGTCGCTCAAAAACTCGGCGCACTAGAAAAAGGGAAATTGGCCGACGTCATTGCCATTCCGGGTGATCCGACCTCCGACATTACCGCAACTGAGCGCGTTTCCTTCGTCATGAAGGAAGGCAAGATCATTCGTCACGGCCCACACGCAGCGCAAAAAGCTGCTGAATCAATGACGTCGCCAGATATTACAGCCTTGGGCGATTGAGGCCTCCACTGCGATTTGTTCGCACGGGACTTTGACAGCGCTAGAATAGCCGCTAATTTCCGTGCTCCGTCGCTGAATTGCACGGGACAATTTAAGCAGGAGCCTTGTTGCCAGAGCGAGTGACCGGGCATTTGAACTGCACACAAAAATGCAAAGAAATCGAAGTAAACGCTATCGCGCCGCCGCCGAGCAGGTCGACCGAAGCAAGACCTACAATCTTGCCGATGCTGTCTCGACGCTGAAGAAGTTTTCGCCGATAAGATTTGATCAAACTGTGACAGTTTCATTCAGACTCGGGGTTGATCCCAAACAGTCCGACCAGATGGTGCGCGGTACGTGCCCACTTCCCCATGGCAGCGGAAAGCAGGTGCGCGTGCTGGTGTTCGCAGAGGGTGAGGCTGCGCGCGCGGCGAAAGAAGCAGGCGCGGAATTTGTCGGGATGAAAGACTTGATTCAAAAATGCCAGGAAGGGTTCCAGGATTTTGATGTAGCGATTGCTACACCTGCGGCAATGGCGGATGTGCGCAAGCTTGGGAAAGTACTTGGTCCGCGCGGGCTAATGCCGAATCCCAGAACCGGCACGGTGACTGACGATACCGCCAAAGCTGTGCAAGAGGTGAAGGCGGGCCGCGTGGAATTCAAGCTCGACAAGAACGGCAACGTCGCGGTACCGGTCGGAAAGTTTTCATTCGAAGAAAACGCGCTTGTGGAAAATGGAAATGCCGTGATCGAAGCCGTTGTCCGGGCTCGTCCGGCGACAGCTAAAGGGCGCTACCTTGAAGGCGTGACAATCAGTGCGACTATGTCACCGGGAGTTCGCGTCGATCCGACGCCGTATTTGAATGCTTAGGGCACGCACCTGATATCGAAGAAAATGCGACCGGAAAAAACCAACATCGTTTCAGATTTGTCTGAGAAGCTGAAACGCTCGCCGTTTGTGATCGTGACCGATTACCAGCGCATGAAGGTTGCCAATTTCAGCGAATTGCGCAGCCGGCTGGCTCCAACAGGGGCGGAAATGCACGTCGTCAAGAACAATTTCCTTAAACGCGCCATGGCCGATTCCGGTTTTCCAGACGTCAGTGATCAGTTGGTCGGGCAGACGGCAATTGTTACTGGAGAAAACGATGTGGCACCGGTAGCCAAGATCTTTAAAACATTTGCGACCGAATTTAAAATCGCGGCTGTCAAAATTGGCTTCATTGATCGCGCAGTCCTATCGACTGCGGAATTGGAGACATTGGCAGAATTGCCGCCGCGCGAAACCTTGCAGGCGCAATTGCTGGGACTGCTTTTGTCGCCGGCAACACGTCTCGTTCGCCTTCTGAACGAGCCGGCTTCAGCACTTGCGCGGCTGTTGAAAGCGAAGGCTGAAAAGGAGGGAGCGCCAGCGACGTAGACTTTGTAGGGCATGCGCATCGCCTGCCTTGGCAACTCCAAACATTTCGGAGTTGCCCTACAAAAAACGAAAACTGACCGGATCGGCGGCTGTCGATCGTAATTCTCTGGAAGCTTTCAGAGGCGGCAATTGGAGGAAAAAACAAAATGGCAGATACAGAAAAATTAGTGGAGCAACTTAGCAACCTGTCGGTGCTAGAGATTGCTGGATTGGTCAAGCAGCTTGAGGAAAAATGGGGAGTGAGCGCGGCCGCACCGGTAGCAGTGGCAGCGGGTCCAGTTTCAGGTGCTCCTGGTGCAGCGGCAGCTCCAGCGGCTGAGGAAAAGACGACGTTTGATGTGATCCTGACGGAAATGGGGGCCAACAAGATCGCTGTGATCAAAGAAGTCCGTGGCGCAGCCCCTGGGCTCGGCCTGGCGGAAGCAAAGGCGCTGGTTGAAGGAGCACCCAAAACAATAAAGGAAGGTGTGACGAAGCAGGAGGCAGACGAGATAAAGAAAAAGATCGAGGCTGCCGGCGCGAAGGTCGAAATCAAATAAATAGTCCACTTTGAAGGGTGATCGCGGGACAAATTAGTTGCGCAGCGACTGATTTGGAGTAGAGTCGTGACTGGTTAAAGCCAGGTAGACGTATTTTTAACGGCACTAAAAGGCAAAACACATTATTGGCAACAAAACGGCAGGTCATCAATTTGACAACCTGCCGTTTTGGTGCCATTTTTGTGCCCTTCGCTCGTCGCTGAACTGATAAAATCTTGCCCAAGTCGGCTGCAGTTGGGGTGTCGCTGCGAGGTTTTAGCTCCTTAATCTTAGAGAACTATGTCGGAACGCATTTACTTTGGAAATATTAAGGAAGGCATTGAACCGCCAAATCTGATTGAGGTTCAGGCCAATTCATACATCGATTTCCTGCAAAAGGACGTCTCGTATTCGAAGCGCAAGAACCAGGGACTCCAGGCTGTTTTCAAAGAGGTTTTCCCGATCGAAAGCTACGACGAGAAAGCCGTCCTCGATTTCAGTCACTATGACATCGGTGAGCCGAAGCTGACCGCTCTGGAAGCGCAGCGGGAAGGCCAGACCTACAGCGCGCCTTTGCATGTCACCTTCCAATTGCGAGAGGAAAAAGGCACCAAGGAAGAGAAGGTTTACATGGGCGAAATCCCGCTGATGACACCTCAAGGCACTTTCGTCGTTAATGGCGCAGAGCGGGTGGTCGTAAGCCAGCTGCACCGCTCGCCGGGTATTGCGTTCGAATCAACCGTGCACGTCAATGGCAAAGTGCTTTACAGTTTCCGGATCATTCCCGATCGGGGTTCGTGGATTGAGGTGCAATTTGATACGGCAGATCTCCTTTACATTTATCTCGATCGCCGCAAGCGCCGCCGGAAGTTTTTGGCCACTACGTTCCTGCGCGCTCTCGGCTACGGGTCTGACGAAGAGGTGATCAAACTCTTTTACAACATTGAGACGCTGAAGCTAAGCGATAAGATGGATGAAGAGAAGCTGGCCACCAAAGTGCTGACTGCGGAAATCCGTGACGGCGAGGTGACGGTTGCTCGCGCGTTCGAGCCGCTAACCTTAGCGACGATCCGCCAGATCATGGCTCTCAAGATTCACGAGGTGAAAGTCATCGACATCTCGAACGATGACACAATCGTGAAGGCGCTGAGGAAAGACCCGGCGCACGATCAGGAAGAGGCGCTCAAGGACATCTACCGCCGTCTTCGCCCCGGCGATCCGCCAACGGTGGCGAACGCCCGCGCCTTGCTCAAAAGACTTTTCTTCGATCCGAAAAAATATGATCTTGGCCGTGTCGGTCGCTACAAGATCAATCAGAAACTCGGTATCAATGTCGATCCCACAGAACGTATTCTGACAGACAAAGATTTCATCGCAGCGATCAAGTATTTGATCAATTTAAGGCGAGGCGAAGGCACGCTGGACGATATCGATCATCTGGGGAGCAGGCGTGTGCGCACGGTAGGCGAATTACTCGCGAATCAATGCCGCGTCGGTCTTGCTCGCACCGAGCGTCTCGTCAAAGAGCGCATGACATTGTTCGACATCAACGTTGACGGAATGACGCCGCAGAAGCTGATTAATCCAAAAGCGCTCAGCGCGGTGATTCGTGATTTCTTTGGCCGCTCACAGCTATCACAATTCATGGACCAAACGAATCCGCTCGCGGAATTGACGCACAAGCGGCGCTTGTCTGCTCTTGGGCCCGGCGGTCTCAGCCGTGAGCGTGCCGGGTTCGAGGTGCGTGACGTTCATCCTTCGCACTATGGGCGTATTTGTCCCATCGAGACGCCAGAAGGGCCGAACATTGGGTTGATTAGCTCGATGAGCACTTTTGCCCGGATCAATGAGTTTGGGTTTATCGAGACGCCTTACCGGAAAGTGGAAAAGGGTCGAGTGACCGACGGGATCGAATATCTGACGGCCGATCGCGAAGAGAACTTCCTTGTAGCGCAAGCGAATGCTCCCGTGGATGGACGCGGACATTTCACGGGGGAAAAAGTTTCGGTGCGGTACCGTGGCGACTTTCTTGAGGTCGACCCAGCAAAGGTGAACTACATGGATGTCTCGCCGAAACAGCTTGTGTCAGTAGCAGCGGGCCTCATTCCGTTCCTTGAACACGACGATGCAAACCGGGCGCTTATGGGTTCCAACATGCAACGCCAGGGCGTGCCGCTGGTTGTTTCCGAGGCGCCGCTGGTAGGCACTGGGCTGGAACAAAAAGTTGCGCGAGACTCGTACGCGGTTGTTTTGGCCACCGACAGCGGTAAGGTCGCTTCGGTCGCTGCGGATCAAATCGTTGTCACCAAGGACGGCCACCTGCCTGAGAGCAAAAGGAAGCTTAAGACCGACCCGGAAGCTGGGATTTACGTCTACGAGCTCCGCAAATTCATGCGGTCAAACGCCGGCACGTGCGTGAATCAGAAGCCGATCGTGCGCAAAGGCCAGCACGTAAAACGCGGCCAAGTCATCGCTGACGGTCCAAATACCGATCACGGCGAGCTCGCACTGGGACGCAATGTGCTCGTCGCGTTCATGCCTTGGAACGGATACAACTTTGAAGATGCCATTATGATCTCGGAAAAAGTGGTGAAGGAGGACGTTTACACTTCCATCCACATCGATGAGTTCGAGATCGGCGCACGCGACACCAAGCTTGGTCCGGAGGAAATTACGCGCGACATACCGAATGTCAGCGAAGAAGCTTTACGTAACCTCGGTCCGGATGGCGTAGTGCGGGTCGGTGCGGAAGTCAAGCCGGGTGATATTCTTGTTGGAAAAATTACGCCGAAAAGCGAGACAGAATTGGCCCCTGAGGAACGTCTGCTTCGCGCGATTTTTGGCGAAAAAGCAGCGGACGTGAAGGACACATCGCTGACCGTCCCGTCCGGCACCTACGGAATCGTGATGGACGTAAAGGTCTCGTCTCGTCGGGAAGTTTCACGCGAAAAACTTACGCCGGCAGAAACCAGGCGACAGCTCAAGACCATCAGCGAAGAACATAAGCGCAAGAAAGAGGCGCTCGTTGAACAGTTGACCGATTCACTTTCGAATGTCCTGTTGGGCGAAAAAGTTCCTCTCGACGTCGTAAATGCTAAGAACGGCGAGATCATTATTCCAGCCAATCGGAAAATTACCAAAACCTTGTTGCGAAAGCTGGCAACGGCGCATGATCACATCGAGATCGACCCGAGTCCGATTCGGAATAGGATTCGCGAAATCATTGGCTCTTATGAGCATAAGTTCGCAGAGCTCGAGCTCGAGCGCGATCGCGCAACAGATCGCGTCGAGAGCGGAGACGACATCGATCCCGGGATCATCAAGCAGGTTAAGGTCTATATCGCGAGCAAGCGAAAGCTAAGTGTCGGCGATAAGATGGCCGGACGCCACGGTAACAAAGGCGTGGTCGCCCGGATTGTGCCTGAAGAAGACATGCCTTTTCTCGCAGACGGAACGCCGGTTGAAATCGTCCTAAATCCATTGGGCGTTCCCAGCCGCATGAACGTGGGACAAGTGTTGGAAACGCATCTTGGAGTTGCTGCGAAGGCGCTTGGATTCAAAGTCGCTACTCCGGTATTCGACGGTATTAAGGAAAAACAGATTCGCGAGTACCTACACGACGCGACGAAGAAGGAGGGCTTCAGCTGGGTGCAGGACAGCGGCAAAGCGCGCCTGTTCGACGGGCGGACTGGTGATCCCTTCGATCAGGAAGTAGTGGTCGGCTACATCTACATGATGAAACTCGGCCACCTCGTCGCGGACAAGATTCACGCGCGCGCGGTCGGCCCGTATTCGCTTGTTACCCAGCAGCCGCTGGGCGGCAAAGCACAATACGGTGGCCAACGCTTTGGCGAAATGGAGGTCTGGGCTCTTGAAGCGTACGGTGCCGCCTACACTTTACAGGAGCTGCTAACAGTTAAATCCGACGATGTGCAGGGGAGAACTCGCATCTACGAGTCCATCGTTAAAGGGGATAACTCACTGGAAGCGGGTACACCCGAATCGTTCAACGTCTTGATTAAGGAAATGCAAAGCCTCGGTCTGGACGTGAAGGTTGGTGGGCAAGCGCCCACCTTTCTGGAGAGCGTGGCATAATTTTTAATTCACAATTCATTTGGACAAATCATGAACGAACATTCCTGGCGTGAGTTAGTGGGCGAAGAGCGCCCCGTAGGTTTTGATCAAGTCGCGATCGGTGTCGCTTCCAGCGATACCATGCGGTCGTGGAGCAAAGGGGAAGTCAAAAATCCAGAGACAATTAACTACCGCACTTTCAAGCCGGAGAAGGGCGGCCTTTTCTGCGAACGCATTTTTGGGCCGACGCGAGATTGGGAGTGCTCCTGCGGAAAGTATAAGCGCATTAAACACAAAGGCGTTATCTGTGACCGGTGTGGCGTGGAAGTTACCCTGGCGCGTGTGCGTCGCGAACGGATGGGCCACATCGAATTAGCGGTGCCCGTTTCGCACATCTGGTTTTACAAGTGCATGCCCTCGCGTATCGGACTCATGCTCGACATGAGCGCGCGTCAGCTCGAGCGCGTCATCTACTACGAGGATTACATCGTAATTGATCCGGGCAAGACGCCGTTGCAAAAAACGCAGTTGCTTAATGAAGTCGAATACCGCGAAGCGCAGGAGCAATACGGCGAAGATTTCGTTGCCGGGATGGGCGCTGAAGCAATCAGGAAGCTTCTGGCCGAGATCGACCTTAACAAGCTCAACAAAGAGCTGGAGAAAGCGATGGCCGCGACCAAGAGCAAGCAGATTCGCAAAAAACTGGCCAAGCGTCTCAAGCTCGTTCAAGGATTCCAGAATTCACATGCGCGCCCGGAGTGGATGATTCTCGATGTGTTGCCGGTTATTCCGCCGGATTTGCGTCCGTTGGTGCCGCTGGAAGGCGGGCGTTTCGCGACGTCGGACCTGAACGACCTTTACCGCCGTGTTATCAATCGTAACAATCGGCTCAAAAACCTTCTGCTGCTTAAAACGCCAGACGTCATCATCCGCAATGAAAAGCGGATGTTGCAGGAAGCGGTGGACGCTTTATTCGATAACGGCAGACATGGTCGCGCCGTCACAGGCGCGGGTAATCGGCCTCTCAAATCGCTGAGCGACATGCTCAAGGGCAAAGGCGGCCGTTTCCGCCAAAACTTGCTGGGTAAGCGTGTCGATTACTCAGGTCGCTCCGTGATTGTCATCGGTCCGGAGCTCAAGCTGCATCAGTGCGGCTTGCCGAAGAAGATGGCGCTCGTGCTTTTTGAGCCGTTTATCATCCGCAGGCTGAAAGACCTTGGTTACGTCCACACAGTGCGTAGCGCAAAGAAGATGATCGAGCGCCAGACTCCGGAGGTCTGGGACATTCTCGAGGAAGTAACCAAGGGTCATCCGGTGTTGCTGAATCGCGCGCCCACTTTGCATCGACTGTCGATTCAGGCCTTTGAACCCCAATTGATTGAGGGCGAAGCCATTCGCATTCATCCGCTCGTTTGCACCGCTTACAACGCGGACTTCGACGGAGACCAAATGGCAGTGCATGTACCGCTCTCAGTTGAGGCGCAAATGGAAGCGCGCATGCTCATGCTCGCTCCGAACAACATTTTCTCTCCGTCCAGCGGCAAGCCCATTACGACGCCTTCCCAGGACATCACGCTCGGTTGTTACTACCTCACCCAAAATCCCCGAGGTCAAAGTAAGGACGGCCAACGGTTTCCGCTCTTCACCGATGCCGCCGAAGTGGAATTCGCTATGGCCGAGGGCAGCGTTCGCACGCACGACCGGATTCGCATCAAGAACCGCGATTTGGGAACGAAAACCATCTACGGCAATGCAGAAGCCAAAACCATCGAAACCACTCCAGGTCGCGTGATTTTCAATGAGATTTGGCCGAGCCAACTTGGATTTTTCAACAAGCCTGCCGGCAAAAAGCAGCTCAGCGACATTATCTGGCGCTGTTACCAAATCGCTGGCCCAGCGGAAACAGTGGCGACTCTGGATAAATTAAAGGAGCTCGGTTTCGCAGAAGCAACTAAGGCCGGTATCTCGATCGGGATTTCAGATATGATTATTCCGAAAGAGAAGCAGACAGAGCTTGAAAATGCCTACAAGCAGATTCGGCAGGTGGAGCAGCAATATCGCAAAGGTATCATCACCGATGGCGAGCGTTACAACAAGGTGATCGATATCTGGACGCACGCCGGCGACGAAATCTCCAGCGGACTGTTCCGCACGCTGGAGCACAACGAGGGGCGAAAGGAGTTGAATCCAGTCTATCTGATGGTCGACTCCGGCGCGCGAGGCAATCGCCAGCAGGTGCGTCAGCTCGCAGGCATGCGCGGTCTGATGGCCAAGCCGTCAGGTGAAATCATCGAACGCCCGATTACGTCGAACTTCCGCGAAGGGCTCAGCGTGCTCGAGTACTTCATTTCCACTCACGGCGCTCGTAAAGGTCTTGCCGATACTGCGCTCAAGACTGCCGACTCCGGCTATCTGACGCGCAAGCTGGTGGACGCGGCACAGGACGTGATCATCAACGAACAAGACTGTGGCACGGTGAACGGCATTATTGTTCGCTCAATTTATGAAGGGGACGAGGAAGTAGTTGATCTTGGGCAGCGCATTATCGGGCGCGTCAGTTGCGAGACAATTGCCGATCCGGTCGATAAGAAGAGAAAAATCGTCAAAGCAAACCAGTTTATCGATGAAAAGATCGCGGCAGAACTTCAGCGAGTAGGCGTGGAAAGTTTGAAAATTCGCTCAGTTCTTACCTGCGAGTGTGGCCGTGGAGTATGCGCGATGTGTTATGGGCGCAACCTCGCCACCGGTCAGTTCGTTAAGCTTGGCGAAGCTGTGGGGATTATCGCCGCGCAATCAATCGGCGAGCCTGGCACTCAATTGACGATGCGGACATTTCACATTGGTGGCACGGCGAGCCAGACGTTTAAGCAACCGATCATCAAAGCGAAGAACGATGGCACTGTCCAGTTTAACGATCTACGCACGGTACAGGCGCTCGACGGCAGTTGGATTGTTCTAAACAAAAACGGCTCAATCAGTGTGCATAATGCCGAAGGACGGGAGCTTGAGCGTTACAACGTGGTGATCGGCTCAATGATCTCCAAAGGCGACGGAGCTACGGTCAAGAAAGGCGACACGTTTGTGCAATGGGACCCTTATAACGTGCCGATTCTCACAGATAAAGGTGGGAAGGTCGAATTCCGCGACATGATTGCCGGAGTTACGATCAAACGCGACGTCGACGAGGCGACCGGCCTCATGGGGACTGTAATCATCGAGCATAAGGAGGATTTGCACCCGCAGATCGTCATCGTGGATGACAAAAAAGAAGTGCTTGCGAGTTACTCCATTCCGGCCGGTGCTCACGTAATTGTGGAGGAAGGCCAGAAAGTGCGCGCCGGGGCGCTGCTGGCAAAGACGCCGCGCAAGGTCGCAAAGACAAAAGACATCACAGGAGGTCTGCCGCGCGTGGCGGAATTATTCGAGGCCCGTCGTCCGAAGGACGCTGCTGAGATTGCGAAGATAGATGGAATCGTCAGCGAGATGGGCGGAACCATTCGCGGAAAACGACGGCTGATTCTAAAAGATCCAGAGACGGGAACCGAAGAAGAGCATCTGATCCCACTCACCAAGCATATCATCGTGTTCAAAGGCGATTTCGTGAAGAAGGGTCAGCAACTTACCGAAGGTCCAATCGTGCCGCACGAGATTTTGGAAGTCTGCGGTCCTCAGGAATTGCAGGAGCATTTGGTTAATGAAGTGCAGGAGGTCTATCGTTTGCAAGGCGTCGAGATCAACGACAAGCACATAGAGATCATCGTGCGCCAAATGTTGCGCAAGGTGAAGATCACCGATCCGGGCGATACATCGCTGCTTTGGGGCGATCAGGTCGATAAACTCGACTTCGAAGAGGAAAACAAGAAAGTGGTCGAGAAAGGCGGTAAACCCGCCGAAGCCGTTCCCGTGCTGCTAGGCATCACGAAAGCGTCGCTTGAAACCGACAGCTTTATTTCCGCTGCCTCCTTCCAAGATACCACGCGCGTGCTCACGGAAGCGGCTACGCTTGGAAAAGTTGATAAGCTGCGCGGCTTCAAGGAAAACGTAATCATGGGCCACCTGATCCCGGCCGGGACTGGGTTCCCCGAACATCGCCAGATCAAACTGGTTGAAAAAGGTGAGCCAATTGGCGCGCCCGTAATGGAAGAAGCCGAGCCGCAGCCAGCGATTGGGTAGGCGCGCAAATAATTTGTAGGGCGTCTCTGTCAGATGCCGTGTAATGGATTGGCGTTTCACAGAAACGCCCTACAATTTGCCTCGTGTCCATCGTCACCAAGACAGGCGACAAAGGGGAAACATCATTGATGTACGGACGGCGCGTGTCGAAAGCCGATCCGCGTGTTGACGCGTACGGGTGCGTCGATGAGTTGAGCGCCGCGCTTGGTCTGGCCCGCTCGATTGCGAGTGACAAGTTCGTTTCGGACCACATCTTCGCTGTACAGAAAGATTTGGTCGTTATCATGGGGGAGTTGGCAACGGCGCCGGCGGATCGTGAGCGTTACCTCAAGGACGGTTTTCATCTCACTACAAGCGAGATGGTGGATCGGATCACCGCGGTGGTTTTCGATCTTGAGAAAGATCCGTCGCTGTATCCGAAAGACTGGGTTATCCCCGGCGGAGACAAGCTTTCTGCTGCTCTCGATTTTGCCCGAACAACATGCCGCCGCGCTGAGCGGCACATCGCCACGTTCAGCGCAGGCGAGGACGAGTTTGATCCGGAGATTTTACGTTATCTGAATCGGCTCTCAGATTTCTGCTGGATTCTCGCAAGATACGCCGAGAAACGCTCACGAGCTTCTGATTGACGCGGCTTTCTTTGTTGCCTTGGGGACGTTCCCGGAGCGCAGAATTTCAGGTTGCGCGCCAGCTGGTGCTGTAGCATGTTCAACCTCCCGCTCTGGAAGCTCCCTTTTCGGGAATTTCTCTTATGGCAGATACAACAGAATTAGTGCCTGAATTATTGGAAGCTGGCGTCCATTTTGGACACCAGACGAAGCGATGGAATCCGAAGATGAAGCCATTCATCTTTGAACAGCGCAATCAAATTTACATCATCAATTTGGACGAGACCGTGCTTCAACTTCGCCGCGCCACGGAATTTCTCCAGGAAGTCGCGCGCCGCGGCGGCAAAATTCTATTTGTCGGCTGTAAAAAGCAGGCACAGGAGGCGATAAAAGAGGCAGCACTGGCTTGCGGGCAGTTTTATGTGAATCAGCGCTGGCTAGGTGGGACGTTGACGAACCTCGCTACCATTCGCAAGAGCATCGGTAGATTGAAATACATCGAAGAGATTGAGCAGTCGCCCGAGTATAAGAAAATGGGAAAACAGGAATTGTCCGCACTCAATCGCGAGGCCGCGAAGCTTCGACGCAATCTCGAAGGAATAATGGAGATGTCGCAACTGCCCGATGCGCTCGTAGTAATCGACACGATTCGCGAGCAAAATGCAGTGAACGAAGCGCGGCGCCTCGGGATACCTGTGGTTGCCATCGTTGATACGAATGCGGACCCCGACATCATCGATTATCCAATTGCAGGCAACGACGACGCCATCCGCGCTATCCGGGTGATTTTGCAAAAGCTTGTGGACGCGATTGTTTCGGCGAGCAATGAAGCGCGTATCCGCGAGCAGGTAGAAATGGCCGGCGTTTCCGCGTAGGCGGAAGAAAACGTTCGACGCCCAGCGCCGAACGCCCAACTTTCAATGAAAGCAACAACAACAGAAATCGATCCACAACTCGTGAAGCAACTCCGCGAAAAAACCAACGCTGGCTTCATGGATTGCAAGCGCGCTCTTGTTGAGAGCGGCGGTGATCTGTCCAAGGCGGAGGCGATCTTGCGGACCAAGGGCATCGCCAGTGCGGGCAAGAAAGCGGCGCGCGTAACGAAGGAGGGAATCGTTGCTTCCTACATCCATTTGCAGGGCAAGGTCGGAGTGCTAGTTGAGGTCAATTGCGAAACCGATTTTGTGGCGCGGAATGAAAACTTCCGCGAGTTCGTCAAAGACATCACGCTGCACATTGCTGCAGCGCATCCGCTTTATGTCAGTCGCGCAGATGCTCCAGGAAATCTGATCGAAGCCGAGCGCGAGATTTATAAAGCGCAGGTAAAAGACAAACCAGAAAACGTTGCGGAACGGATTGTCGAAGGGAAACTCGAAAAATTCTACAGCAGCGTTTGCTTGCTAGAACAAGCCTTCATCAAAAATCCTGACGTCACCATCAAAGATTTGGTTAGTGCGAAAATCGCAGAGCTCGGCGAAAACATTGTCATTCGCCGGTTCGTCCGCTATCTCGTCGGTGAACCGCTGCCGAGCGAAGCGTAAGCCTTGTAGCGGCGTTTGCGTCAAACGCCGGATTTTTAGAATAGGCGCTTGGCATAAGCGCCTCTACAACGCGCGTGCAACGCGGTGATCAATGGCTAGGTTGCAGGGAAGTGGCGCTCGAAGAATACAAGCGAAAGCGGGATTTCCGGCGGACAGCTGAGCCGGCTGGCAAGCCGTTGCCAAAAAAAGTTAAAGGCGCGTCGCGTTTCGTCATTCAAAAGCATGCGGCACGCCGTTTGCACTACGATTTCCGCCTGGAAATGGAAGGCGTGCTGAAATCATGGGCGCTACCGAAAGGGCTGCCATGGAAACGAGGCGAAAAACATCTTGCCGTGGAAGTAGAAGATCACCCGATTGAATACGAAGACTTCGAAGGGGTCATTCCGGAAGGGCAATATGGAGGCGGCACCGTAATGGTTTGGGACGGCGGTACGTATTACGTTTTCGATGAACAGCCGCTGAAATCGCTACGCGAAGGCAAGCTTCACCTAGTTCTCGATGGCAAAAAAGCAAAAGGCGAATGGACACTTGTGCGGATTCGCGGCCGCGATGGTGAAAAAAATCAGTGGCTGATCCTGAAGACTGGCGACGACGCAAAGCCACCTTCGAAAAAACTCGAAGATCAATCGGCGAAGACTGGCCGAACGATGAAGCAAATCGCCGATGCGCGCGACGCGGAGTGGCAATCCAATCGCTTGGAAGACGAAAGCCCGACATCGCAATTCAAGGTGCGCATTCGTGACGCGGTTAAAAAAAAAGAAAACCGTGAAATTGTAGGGCAGGCGCGCTTGCCCACCGTAGACTCGGCGAAGGCGGGTCGGCTGCCAGTCACAAAACCCGGCAACCGAAGCGGTCGCCTTACAATCGCATCGTTGTCCAAGTTGCCCTCGGCGAAACCGCGTTTCATCGAGCCAATGAAGGCGAAGCTCGTGGAGCAACCACCCACAATGGGTGATTGGATTTATGAATTGAAGTTTGATGGCATCCGCCTGATCGCAATCAAGAAAGGCGAAAGAGTCTCGCTACTTTCGCGCAATCAAAACGAATTGTCTGGACGATTCCCGGAGATCGTCGAGGCGATAGGGAATTTGCCGGCTCGCGAATGTGTGATCGATGGCGAAGTGGTCGCCCTGGATGAGAAGGGCCGCTCGTCCTTCCAGCTTTTGCAAGCTCTTGAAATGGAAGGCCGCAAAAGCCCGGTTTATTTCTATGCGTTTGATCTCCTCCAGCTTGATGGAAAGAGTCTGCTCTCACTGCCATTAGAAGCGCGAAAAAACGTGCTGGAGAAACTCCGCGATCGTGTAGCCGCGGCCGACGACCGCGGGTCGCCGATCCGGTACTCGGGGCCTGTTGGCAGCGATGCGGACCGGCTTCTCCAAGAAGTGAAGCGTCGCGGTCTGGAAGGGATCATCGGCAAACAGCGTAGCTCGGTTTACGAACCCGGACGCCGAAGCGGCGCATGGATCAAAGTTAAATGTGTGCAAGAACAAGAATTCGTAATTGGCGGATACACGCCGCCACAGGGCGCGCGCAAACACTTCGGTGCCGTTCTGGTCGGTTACTATGACAAGAACAAACTACTTTTTGCCGGGAGAGTCGGCACAGGTTTCACCACAGAGTCACTCGCGATGTTGGATAAGAAATTCCAAAAAGAAGCGCGCGATGATTGTCCGTTTGTCGATCTTCCATCAAAGCAAGACGGGCAATGGGTGCAGGGGATCACGCCTTCCATGATGAAAAAGATGCACTGGGTGAGCCCGAAATTTGTCGCTGAAATCAAGTTCGCCGAGTGGACTCGTGACGGAAAATTGCGTGCACCCGTTTTCCTCGCTCTACGCGAAGATAAGGAGCCTACCGACGTTGTTCGCGAGGGTTAGTGAAGCCGACAAGCGTGCCTTGATGTGCACGCTTGTGACTCTATCCAATGGACTTAGTCAAAGAATTTCGGAGCTGAGCGCATAATGGCCAGAGAAGTCATCCGTGTCCGCAACGAATTCTATATTCGTTCGTCGTCGGCCCGCGTCGATGTTCGGACTCGGGTATTGAAACAGGGAGATACTTTTGCTGTGTTCGACCGTTTTGGCGACATCGAGACGTTCGGGACCGGTGAACTCGGTCTTTACTATCAGGATACTCGTTTTTTGTCGCGGCTGACCTTGAGACTAGGAAAGGACCGCCCGTTGCTGCTCAGCTCCACCGTCAGAGAAGACAACGCAGTAATGGCGGTGGACGCTACGAATCCGGATACGTGGCGGGACAGCGAGATAGTGATCCCACGAGGAACCGTGCACGTGTTTCGCTCGAAAATTCTCTGGGAGAAAACTTGTTACGAGCGGGTGCGAATTCATAACTACGGGCGTGCGGCTGTCGATTTGTCGTTCGCGATCGAATTTGATGCTGATTTTGTCGACATCTTCGAGCTGCGCGGTACCAAACGAGAACGTCGCGGCCGCCGCCTTGAAACGCAGGTCAACCGGGACCATCTCGTTCTCGCATACCAGGGTTTGGACAATTGCCTTCGCCGGACGCGAATCATCTTTGATCCGGCGCCGAGTCGGTTAACGGAGACCGCAGCGACTTTTTACATCCGTCTTGAAGCCGGTGAAGCAGCGAACTATCGATGCGCGATTGGATGCGAGGTGAACAGCGATTCGCGTGTCGAGATCAAGCCTTGCTACGAAAAAGTTGTGCAGGAGGCAGCCGGTGCGCTCGAACGCGAGCGCGCCGAAGAGGCCCAGATTTTTACTCAAAACGAACAGTTCAACGATTGGCTGAATCGTTCTCTGGCCGATCTCCACATGATGCGGACAGCAACACCGTACGGGCCGTATCCTTACGCTGGTGTCCCATGGTTTAGCACAGTATTCGGCCGGGATGGAATTATTACGGCGCTGCAGTGCTTGTGGGTGGATCCATCGCTTGCACGTGGCGTCCTCGGCGTTCTGGCGGCTACTCAAGCGGACTCTGAAAGTCCGGAGCAGGATGCGCAGCCCGGCAAGGTAGTGCACGAGATGCGCGCCGATGAAATGGCGATCACGGGGGAGATTCCGTTCAGGCGCTACTACGGCAGCATCGATGCGACGCCACTGTTTCTCATGCTCGCGGGCGCATATTACAAACGCACAGGCGACCGCGTTTTCATTGAGTCAATCTGGTCAAATGTGGAGCGCGCGCTCGAGTGGATCGATCGATACGGCGACTCAGATGGCGACGGTTTCGTGGAATACTCTCGCAAATCGAAACACGGTCTCATCCATCAGGGCTGGAAAGATTCTGTCGACGCCATTTTCCACAGCGACGGCACGTCCGCCGAAGCACCGATCGTCTTGTGCGAGGTGCAGGGTTACGTTTACGCTGCAAAATGCGCGGTGAGCGAGCTTGCAAAAATGCTCGGGGACGCCGCGCGATCGCGAGAATTATCAAAACAGGCAGAGACACTCTCCCGGCGGTTTGAGAAAGCCTTTTGGTGTGAGGACATTTCAAGTTACGCGCTCGCATTGGATGGGCAAAAGCAGCCTTGCCGCGTGCGGGCCTCGAACGCGGGGCACTGTTTGTTTGCCAGTATCGCGACGGACGAGCATGCCCGGCGTGTAGCGATAACTCTCATGGAAGAAACATCATTCTCCGGTTGGGGCATTCGCACCGTCGGCAGCAGCGAGGCTCGTTACAATCCTATGTCCTACCACAACGGTTCGATCTGGCCGCATGATAACGCCTTAATTGCATCGGGGTTTTCCAGATACGGAATGAAAAGCTCGGCGGCGATGGTTCTCGCTGGTTTGCTGGACGCCAGTATTTTTCTGGATCTGCATCGCCTTCCAGAACTATTTTGCGGGTTCCCGCGGCGGCCTGGTGAATCTCCCACGCTCTATCCCGTAGCTTGCGCGCCGCAAGCATGGGCGTCCGGTGCGGTGTTTCTCTTGCTCGAAGCATGTCTCGGCTTGAGCATTTCCGCCCCCGAACGAAAGCTCGTATTTTCAAAACCACTCTTACCGCCGTTCCTTCCGCAGGTGACTATTCGTGATTTGAAAGTAGCAGACGCACGCGTTGATCTTCTGCTCACTAGACACGATGAAGGCGATGTGGGAGTCAACGTGCTTCGCCGCGACGGCGAGGTCGAAATTGTCCTTTTGAAATAGCATATCCGCGTGCGCGGTGGCAAAGTCGCCACTGGACGAATCCATCCTTCGGCGGATATGGTGAAGCGATGAAGGCAAAAGTGATTGTGATGCCAAAAGCAGCGGTGCTCGATCCTCAAGGGAATGCCGTGCGCGATGCGATGCGGCACCTTGGGATGCCAGAGGTGCGCAGCGTCAGGATCGGCAAATACATGGAGATCGATGTTGAGGGACAAGACGGCGAGCTTGAATCGCGGTTGCATCGTCTTTGTCGCGATTTGCTCTCGAATCCGGTGATCGAAGATTACGAGCTGCAGAAAGGCGAATCAGGAAACCAGGAAGAGCGAAAGGTTAAAAACGGAAGCCACAAGAAAACCCTCAACGCCCAACACTCAACGTCGAACATCCAACAACAGAAAACGAAGCGGAAGAGGAAGAGTTTGCGATGAAAGCGCTGCGATATTTTTTCTGTATAGTGCTGCCGCCGCTCGCTGTGTTGATGACGGGTCGGATTGCCAGTTTCTTTTTAAGTCTGATTTTGACTTTGCTTGGCTGGATTCCAGGAGTCATTCACGCTTGCCTTGTAGTGAACGATTATCATGCTGAGAAGCGGGCTGCTGCTGCTCGTTAGCTCAATACCGCTGGGGCGACGCCCCCAGACTAAACCGAAACAGCACGTTGCGCTGACGGAACATTTGGGTCGCACAGTAACAGGAAATTTTTGCGCGCGAGAACGCGGGCCGCTACAGTCGATTGCATGAAATTCGCTGTCATCCAGTTTCCCGGTTCCAACTGCGATCAGGATTGCGTCGCTGGAATCAATGGCTTGAGTGGATTACATGCCGAGTACGTGTGGCACAAGGAAACGTCGCTTAACGACTTTGATGCCATCGTGTTGCCGGGCGGATTTGCGTATGGCGACTATCTTCGGTGTGGCGCTATTGCTCGCTTTTCGCCGGTGATGAAAGCAGTTATCCGCGACGCGCGCGCGGGTAAACTCGTGCTGGGCACATGCAATGGCTTCCAGATCCTGTGTGAAGCTGGCCTTCTGCCTGGTGCACTGGTGCGCAATCGCTCGCTGCGGTTCGTGTGTGACATGGTTATTACGCGCGTGGAGGTGGATGATTCGCCGTTTACCCACGGTTGCACTAAAGGGTCGCTCCTCCGTCTGCCCGTCGCCCATGGCGAAGGCTGCTTTTTCGCTGACCCAAAAACTTTGCACGACCTGAACGCCAACGAACAAGTGATCTTGCGCTACGCAGACGCACAAGGCCGCATCGGTTCGGACGCGAATCCGAATGGCTCAATCGAAAACATCGCCGGTATCTGTAATCGCGAACGAAATGTCTTCGGTCTGATGCCCCACCCCGATCGCGCGTCTGATGCGCGGCTCGGCAGCACGGATGGCGCGAAGATTTTTCGGTCGATGATGCAGACGATTAGTGCCACATGTTGTAGGGCGTCCGGTGCGGCGAACGCCGTCCTCGATGGCTGCCCACAGAAACGCCCCACGATGGTTGCGTGAGTCTCTCTCCACTTACCAGCTGCCCGTACCTGCTGAACTAGGGGAAAACCTGATCGAACTCCCTGGACGACGGCGAGTTATGCTCAATTCGACTAGGGGAGTGCCGCGTGTTGAGCTGATACAGTATTGTAAAGAAAACGAACACTATCCGGTATTTGGATAGCCTGTGGTGCCTCTAGTAATAAGGGTGGCATCGCTGTTGCTTAAAACACAGGCGAAAACCTTATCATTATGCTATTACAAAAAACCCTACACATGAGCCAGGCGTTGGCCGAGTGCAAAGCGCGCTTGGGCAGCATTCAATCATATCGAAGACAATTTCTGATGGTGACCCGTGCAACTGTCACCTCATCTAAAACGGTCGATTTCAGCTTTCGCGGCCCGTTTGGTTTTGAGGCACACACGGTTCTTTTATCGGTCGAGAGCGACTCGCCCGACCAGTATGCCTTCGAGTCAGCCGGTGGCAATATTGCGCTGATGGGAATCGTTGACTTCAGCGAGATTCGGCCAAACTGCACTGAGGTCACACTCGCGGTTCATTACGAGATCAAGAACAAAATCTTTGCCTGGATCGACCGGCGTTTGCATTTCGTGGACAGCTTCGTGACTGCGGAACTGCGCAGCATCAGGGCACACTTCGAAGGGATCGCTGCGAGTTATCTGGAACACGCGCGCGTTCTGCCCGTGCTCCAAACCGCTCACGCCTGAGGGCACAGAGGGTCCAAGAGCCACGCAGGTTGGGGGCTTGCGTGGCTCTTTTGCTGTACATGCACTTCTACTCTATTCGGACCGCGCGTTTTCGGTCGAGGCGGAGGATCTGGCCCGGGCGAAGGCTGATTTTGGCTTTGGGATCGTGAATCTTCGTTCCATCGATTTCCACGCTTCCTTGTTTGATCAAGCGCGAGACTTCGCTGTGCGATTTGTTCAAGTTAAACATCTGTCGGTAAACATCCGAAACTAGGGTAACAGCAGCACGCCCCTCTCGATTGACTGGTGAAAACGCGGGCAGCTCCGCGTGTTTCAAGTCGCGCTTACTGAAGCGGGTGTTCCACTCATCGAGTGTTTTTTGAGCGATTGCAGGCGAGTGATAAGTCTCCACGATCTCGAACGCGAGCCGTTTTTTCGCCTCGAGCGGATGCGTGTCGGTTGACGGGACTCGTCCTAGTAGCACTTCATAATAACGCGCCATCAACGCGTCCGAGATGCTCATCAATTTTCCAAACATTTCGCCGGCGGACTCGTTGACTCCGACAAAATTGCCGAAGCTTTTGCTCATCTTCCTGGTACCATCCAAGCCTTCAAGAATCGGGACGAGAAAAACGACCTGCTGCGGCAGGCCTTCTTCTCTCTGAAAATCGCGTCCGACTAGGATGTTAAAAAGCTGGTCGGTGCCTCCCAGCTCCACGTCAGCTTTTACCATCACGGAATCCCAGCCCTGCATGATTGGGTACTGTATTTCGTGTGCACGAATGGATTGCTGCTTATCGATGCGCGCCTTGAAGTCTTCGCGCTGCAACATTTGTTGCAAGGTCACCCGGCTGTTGAGGCGAATGACGTCTTCAAACGACATGGCGCGAAACCAGTCGCCGTTACACACCGTCTCCGTGCGCGTTGGATCAAGAATTTTGAATGCCTGCTCGCGATAGGTTACCGCATTTGCGATCACTTCCTGATGCGTCAATTGCGGCCGCGTAACAGAACGACCGCTCGGGTCGCCGATCATTCCGGTGAAGTCGCCAATGATCAGAACGGCCTGGTGACCGAGGTCCTGAAACTGCCTCAGTTTTCGAAGAACAACCGTGTGGCCGAGGTGAATGTCCGAGGTGGTGGGATCGACTCCGAGTTTTACTCGTAATGGTCGACCCAGCGTGAGCTTGGCGCGCAATTCATCATCGTTGATGATCTGGGCCGCGCCTTGTTTCAAAAGCGCCAGAGCTTCTTCTGGTTGCATGATCAACCACAGAATAGCGCACCCGCCCGCGCGCTACTTGTTTTTATTTAACAACTCGCGCACCTGCTCGATTGTGAGCGGCGCATTTTGCCTATTCAGCGACTTCTGGCTTTTGCCCTCATCCAGGAACGGTCGGTTCTGTGAATAAGCGCTACTGGCAATTTTTTTGTCGGATTGCGGGAAGTCTCGGACGCCGCGTGCAGTCTGATTGGCGTAGGCAACCCGAGAATTTCCTGTCGGTTGCTCAGATGAAACTTCGAATACGCTTCGTTTACTGTGGTAAGAGTGAGAAGTGAATGGATGCGCCAGGAACTCACCTATTGCCAGAAAACTCTTCGAGGTCGATTTCTTTTGGACATAGAACGTTCCGACGTTTGCCCGTTTGTTTGTCGAAGCCCCGTCGGCGATAAATTTCTTATTTTGCGCCTCATTTTGCAGGCTCATATCGGGCTTGAGCAGGCGATCCACCAGCTTTTTCTCCTGATCCTGGGCAAATGCGCAGGAGAGCGTCGTCACAAAGCACAGGCAAACAGCAATTGATTTCCGCACGCTGAGAGGGTGCAGGAATGGCGGGGCGCTTGTAAAGCAAATTTGCTCATTGGCACGGTCTGCTCGCCGCGCTAACGGGACGCGGCAGCGCGGCGTCCCTATCCAGTTCGGCTTGGGCATTGTCTTTCGCCGCCCGCCACGAGATAATGCACTATGCCCGATCACGTTTACAAAAAAATTGAAATAGTCGGTTCGTCGACAAAAGGATTTGAGGAAGCCGTTCAAAATGCGCTGGCACGCGCGGAAAAGACTATTCGCAACATGCGATGGTTCGAGGTGACCGAAACCCGCGGAGACATTGATGAGGGTAAAGTCCGCGACTGGCAGGTGACGTTGAAAATCGGTTTTACTTTGGAGGAATAAAGCCCCGCAGGTCACCCGCGTCACTGCTTTAAGACTTCAACGCGTCGGCGCCGGAGCTGCGCCACGCGCGGAGGGACGCGGCCCTACCGAATTATTCCTCTTCCTGCGCCGTCTGATACAGTTTCGCGGCGCCATAAATCAGAATCGCAGGTTTTAATGCAAAGATCAGCAGCCGAACGAGAGCGCTGAGAATTCGGCCAATCGGCAACCGATTCAAAATCAAACCCGCCAGGAAGGCCCACACGAGAGACTGTGTGGGCTTGTGACGCACATAATCTCCGGTCTCGCTGACAACTGTCTCGAATTGTTCTTTCACCCATTGCACGCCGCGTTCAGGGAATTCGGCGACCACTTCAGCAGTTGATTGGTTCATTGCGTTAATGATTCGCATCGTAACGATATCTTGCGCGCATGCAACTCTCACCGCAGCCGCAGCCAAATCGAGCTTGCGCCAGCGCCTGCTGGAAAATCCGGCAGTTGAGGCGGCCGATGAATCGTCGCGGCGCGGCGCGCGACCTTGAAGCAGTAGCGCGCCATCACCTCCAGTGCGTGTTCGCGCAATGCAGAGCAGTTTGTCGACAGCAACACATGGCTGTCCCGCTCTGTTAGATGGAGAGCATCAATGAGTAAATTTTCGAAATCGTGTTCGACCTGAAATGTTTTACCACCTGGCGACCGCGAAAAGGTTGGCGGATCGAGAATGATCACGTCGAACTTCTCGCCTTTCCGTGCAAGTCGCGGCAACACCGCACGCACGTCGTCAACAATGAAACGATGATCAATCGTTGTCAGGCTGTTCAGCGCAAAGTTTTCGCGCCCGCGCGCCAGGTATTTTTTGGAAATATCGACATTTAACGTCGTCGCGCCCACGCTGGCGGCACAAACTGAAAACGAGCAGGTATACGCAAAACAGTTCAACAGCCGTGCGGGCGCGAGATGGCGCACGTACCGGCGATTTTCTCTTTGGTCCAGAAATAGACCCGGGGAATAGCCTGTCCCGAAATCGATTCCGAATCGCCGGTGTCGCTCGGTGGCGATTGTCTGCAAATTTTCGGCAGGATCTCCACATATGAGCCGCGGCGGTTCGCGCGCTTCGTTTCTTCGCGGCACAAACCTTGCGAAAACGCGGCGCACTTGAAATCCAACGGAGCTTGCCCAGGATTGCAGCTCTTTGAGAAGTCGCTCCCGAGTCAGCACTCTTCTGAAGGAGAGTAACACGTCCTGCCCAAAGCACTCCACCCAGCCATCTTCCATGGTGCAGAGCCGGTGTGCGTCGGTTGCCTCGGCGTGAAAATCCCGAAGCAACGTTCGATTAATCCAGCCGAAGTTCATTCTGTTTTGCCGCTCTCCTTCCGCTATTTCGAATCGCCATCGCGCAACGGATTGGTTGCCGCAAGAGCGCACGTTGCTACACTGCCGCATCGTAGAACATCCTCGCGTGCACGCGCTGCGGCGGGGACTCACTTATGCAACAAATTACGGTTCGCGTTCCGGCGAGCACTTCTAATCTTGGTCCCGGCTTCGATTGTCTCGGTATTGCACTGCGCATGTACAACACGATTACAATTGCGCGTGATGCGTCGTATGGACAGCTTCATGCCCCAATTGTCTCCAAGGCAGCGGACCGATTCTTCAAACAGGCGCGTCGTCGCCCCTTTTCGTTTTCCTATTCGATCATGGAACAGATTCCGCGCTCGCGGGGTCTGGGCGGCAGTGCAACGATTCGGCTCGGTGTTTTGCTTGCGCTCAACCGGCTCAGCGGTGATCCGCTCGACCGATTCACGATCGTCGAATTATGCAGTCAACTCGAAAAACATCCCGATAATGCTGCGCCGGCAACTCTTGGTGGCTTCACTGTGGTAGCGTTGGCGCGCTGCGCCGACCGGACGCCGCAGCGCGGCGCCCCTGCCATTCAGCACTTCTCAGTCTCATCGCGCTTACATTTCGTTCTGTTTGTTCCTGAGATTGAGATTCAAACCGCACACGCGCGGGGAATTTTGCCTCCGAAAATTTCACATGCTGAAGCTGTCGAGAATTGCGCGAACGCGTGCATGCTTACGGCAGCTTTCGCATCACAAGATTACGAAAAACTGCGCGGCACGTTTGCCGATCACCTTCACCAGCCATTTCGCGCGAAACTGATTCCCTTTCTGCCGCGCGTAATTGCAGCTGCCGAGCAGGCAGGCGCGCTCGGCGCATTCCTAAGTGGAAGCGGTTCGACCGTGGCGGCTATCACACTTCGAGCCCAAAAAAGAATTGCGACTGCCATGGCGCGTGCTGCAAAAAGTCCGGGGCGCACCATTATCACTCAGGCTGATAACCGAGGCGCGAAGATTCTCACCAGTCACTGATCACTTTCACCAATGACTTTTCCCCATGGGTCGCCGGCTTGAGCAACTAGAGGAATTCGGGATCGACGTGGTTCTCGAGCGCCGTCACGGCGTTCGAGCCTCGGTGCTGCGCGGGATTCTTTACGGTCTTTCATTCGTTTACGACCGCTTGGTGCAGGTACGGCTTTATTTCTATCGCAAGAGACTCTTCCGCGAACGCGCGCTCGGCTGTCTGGTCATTAGTATCGGCAATCTTACCGTGGGCGGCACGGGTAAAACGCCAATTGTTGAGAAGTTTGCGCGTGCGTTGCAGGCCGGTGGACGGCGCATTGCCATCCTGAGCCGCGGGTACAAAAGCGTGCCGCGGAAGCGAAAGTGGTTCAGCTGGCTGCGCGGAGACTTCGATCCTCCTCGCGTCGTTTCCGACGGCAAATCATTGCTGCTCGATTCGCTGATAGCGGGCGACGAGCCCTACATGCTCGCACACAATTTGAAGGATGTGATTGTGATCGTGGATAAGGACCGGGTAAAAAGCGGCCGCTTCGCGATCGATAAATGGCAGGTCGATACCCTGTTGCTCGATGATGGATTTCAGTATCTGCATCTTAAGCATCGGCTCGACATGGTGCTCGTCGATCGGCAAGCGCCGTTTGGAAACGAATTTCTGCTTCCCCGAGGAACATTGCGCGAGAGGCCGCGCAATCTCCGTCGCGCCAGCTACATCTTTGTCACAAAAAATACCGGTGAACCTAATTTCGAGCTGATGAGACGCATTCGGCGCTACAATCGTACCGCCGAAGTGATCGAATGCGCGCATAAACCGCTCTATCTGGAGAATGTTTTCACCGGCGAACGATTGCCGCTCGACGCTTTGCGCGACGCGTTCGTTGGTTCGCTCTGCGCGATCGCGGCGCCTGAGAGCTTCGAAAAAGCGCTGGAGAAACTTGGCGCGCACGTCGATCTCGCGAAGCGCTACATCGATCATCATTATTACACGGAGGCGGAACTGATCAGTTTCCTCAATCGCTGCATCCGCCGCGACCTGGCCATGATTGTGACCACCGAGAAAGATTCAGTGCGAATGCCGCGTCTGTCTGAAGCGGAATTAAAGGTGCCAATCTATTTTCTGCGAGTGGAAATCGAAATCCTCAGCGGGCACGAAAGCTGGGAGCATTGCGTCAAGCGGATCTGTAAACCCAAACCCATGCTCTCGCCGGAGCGTTTTTTCGCCTGAACGTTTGTCATTCCGAGCGAAGTCGATGAATCTCTGGAACCTCATGTCTCAGAAGGCACAGCTCGTTGTTGAAGGCAAAAAACTTTCGGTATCGAACCTGGACAAGGTTCTTTATCCCAAGGTCGGTTTCACCAAAGGGCAGGTGATAGATTACTTCATTCGCGTCGCGCCGGTGCTTTTGCCGCACTTGAAAGACCGGCCACTGACGATGAAGCGCTATCCCGATGGCGTGGAAGGCGAATTTTTCTACGAAAAGAACTGTCCATCGCACCGGCCGAACTGGGTGAAGACGGCGAGGGTATGGAGCGAAGGCAATCAGCGGATCATGCACTACTGCCTTGCCAACGATCTGCCTACGCTTGTCTGGGCCGCTAACCTGGCGGACCTCGAACTGCACACATCTCTTTCGCGCAAAGATAAAATCGAACGTCCCACGATGATGGTGTTCGATCTCGACCCCGGTCCGCCGGCAGACATTGTCCAATGCTGCCAGGTAGGGATTTGGCTACGAGATTTATTAGGCAGGATGAAGTTGAAATCCTTCGCGAAAACGAGTGGCTCAAAAGGTTTGCAGGTGTACGTGCCGCTAAACACTCCGGTGACTTACGACGACACCAAAGGTTTGTCGCGCTCTCTGGCCCAACACCTCGAGCGCGAGCATCCTGATCTTGTCACGTCGAACATGTCCAAGGCAGTGCGCAAAGGGAAAGTGTTCGTCGATTGGAGCCAGAACGACGAACACAAAACCACGATCTGCGTTTATTCCCTTCGCGCCAAGGAAGAACCGACTGTTTCCACTCCTGTCATCTGGAAGGAAGTGGAAAGCTGTCTCAAAAAGAAAAAGCCTGATCTTGTGAAATTCCGCTCGGATCAAGTCCTCGCCCGCATGGAAAAACTCGGTGACCTCTTCGAGGCTGTTGAAGAACTCAAACAAAAACTGCCGAAGAAATAGAAACTCTAACCATAAAAAATATCGAGCATGAATAGTTATGTCTGGTTTGATGCGATCGGATGGGTAGGGGCAGTAGCTCTCTTGATCGCTTACGCATTGGTTTCCTTCAAGAGATTGGAAGGAGACTCCGCCGCCTTTCAACTCCTCAATATCAGCGGCAGCATTCTACTGGCCGCAAACACGATCTTTTATGGGTCTTATCCTTCCACTTTCGTGAATCTGATCTGGGCTGGCATAGCTGTTTTTTCGATTGCAGCCAGAAGGCGCCTTGCTTCTCGTTAGATCCGTACGACAACTTCGGGCAAAGAATACGCGATTTGTTTCGAGCGGGTTTAAAACCTAAACAAAAGCTGTCGAAAAAGTGGACTCCGTAAACAGACGATTCAGCGCTCCCATTCTGTTCGTCCTTCTGCTGTCCATCGCGAATGCGGCGAATGGAGAGGTAAAAGAGATCCGGTTTAAGAGTATAGGAGGGTACAGCGACGCTCGTTTCACACTCTCAATTCATAGCGATGGCACAGTCGAGTACACCGGGATAAATTCTGTTGGAGTGAAAGGGAAGCGAGTCTCACGGATCTCGCCCGGTGAGTTTAAAAAACTCACTGAGGAAATTGAGGGTATCCGATTTTTCAAGCTCGAAGACCGGTACGCTAGATATCCACTTGATAGGCCAGCGATGACAAGGGGGACCGAGGCTGCAGCTGAAAGCACATTTGTTACTGACCAGCCAACAGAAATCGTGACGGTAGTTACGAACAAGGTATGAAGTCGGTCGAGGATTACATCGGTGCTCCCAAAGGCTTGCACGAACTCGAACAGATGATTTTGGGTTTGACGCACGCCTCGAGATGGACCGGGGACGTATACGACCGGGATGTTCCTTACTACGACAAATTCCCGCTAAACACGCGTATGACTTATCGTGCGCTCCTAGAGCACTACCACACTGGCGGTGATCGCAGACGCATTTCTGGCTACATTTTGATGTTCGTGAACAACAAGGGGATTGACTTCGATGTGGAGTCACAGCCGTCAATCGATCTACAGAAATTCGACGGGTACCTGGTTGACGCGAGTGGCCAGATCAGGCAAAAGCCGAAGATGGGATACAAGTTCGTTCTGACGGACATTCGTCCTGTGCGCCGTTATCTCAGTGAAAAAGCTCTCAGTTACTGACGAAACATGCGCAAAGTGAATCTGAAAGATATTCCGGAACAGGAGCGGAAATCGCCAAAGGGAAAGTTCGGGCGTGTATCGAAGAACATTTCCATTGCCCTCGGACGCGAGCCGGAGTCGCTCGATCTCTCGAAGCGGCATCCGTTTGATCTCGCGCTGGTGCGGATCCCGAAAGGCAAGACGCTTTGTCCATACCACGCGCATGCGGCTGAATCCGAGCTCTACCTGGTCGTTTCCGGCCGCGGCACCGTACGCGACAAGGACGCAATCACTGAAGTCGGGCCGGGCGATGCCTTCTTGTTTCAACCTGGTGAAGCGCATCAGCTCAGCAATGCCGGCGACGAGGATTTCGTTTATTACGTGATCGCCGATAATCCGCGCAGCGGCGGGGCGACTGGGGATTCCTGCTATTATCCCGACAGCGGCAAATGGGCGGTGGTAAACGACGCCTTGGAGGAAATGGTGGTGAAGGGGACTGAGACCGATTACTTCGATGGCGAAGAATGACCTCCGAATTGTACGGCGTCTGTGTCAGACGCCGAGCCATGGGTCGGCGGTCACAGACCGCAGCTACAGTTTTCAATGCGCAAGGTAAATATTAACGAGATCAAAGAAGATCCATGGCAATCGCCCGGCGAAAAGTACGCCGTGTGCTTCAAAGGAATTTCGGAAGCGCTCGGGCGCGAACCTGCCTCGCTCGATTTGTCCAAGCGTCATCCGTTCGACTTGGAATGGAGTCGCGTGCCTCCCGGGAAACCAAATTTCCCGTATCACGCGCACTCAGCCCAATGGGAACTATATCTGGTTGTTTCGGGCAAAGGAACTGTTCGCCACAAAGACGGCAGGACCGAGGTCGTAGCCGGCGACGCGTTCATCTTCGGGCCGAATGAACCGCATCAGATCATTAATTCCGGGCAGGAAGATCTCACTTATTACATCATCGCAGATAATCCTATTGGCGAATCCTCTTACTATCCTGACAGCGGGAAGTGGAAAGTAAATAAATCATCCGCGGCAGATCGCATCGTGATAAAAGGTCAGAAAGCCGATTACTTCGACGGCGAGGAATGACTCAGGAAACAAGGAACCCAGGACATTGGATCTGAAAAACAAGAATCTGGGAGTTTCCAGACCTTAAGATCGCCGGTCTTCATGGTTTCCTGGCTTTCGGGCTGAATGTTTTTTTTCTCTGCGACCTCCGTGTGCTCCGTCGTTAGATTTGCGGCATGAATTCGCGACAGAGCGGGAAAGAATTCCCATACAAGACTTACCCCAACATTCTCCACGGGCCGCTCGAGCTGATCGATGTGCAGAAACTGGCGGACGCGTGCACGGACAAATGGTACAACCAAACGCTATGCAAAGTGAACGATTCCGTCCTCAGGATGGCAGTAGTGCAGGGCGAGTACCATTGGCATGAGCACAAGGACATTGATGAATTCTTTTTCGTTCTGGACGGACGGTTTCTGATCGATCTCGAAGACCGTGTTATCGATCTCCGCCCGAGGCAGGGTTTTGTTGTTCCGAAAGGTGTTCGCCATCGCCCACGCGCACCTCAACGGACGGTGATCCTGATGGTCGAGCGAGCGGACATTGTTCCGACCGGCGACTGAAATGAAGCCGTCGCGTCCTCGGGGTTCATAGACGGCCGCTACAGTGAGAGCTTGAAAATTATCTCAGGCGGACAGACTGGCGTGGATCGAGCGGCACTCGATGTCGCGCTCAAGCACGGAATCGCCTGCGGGGGTTGGTGTCCCGCGGGACGTCTCGATGAGTTCGGCCGAATTCCGGATCAATATCCACTTCAAGAACTGGAAGTCGGCGGGTTCGCCGAACGGACGTTGCAAAACGTAAAGGATTCAGATGGAACTGTCATCATTTACCCCGGCAAACTTAGCGGCGGCACTGAACAAACAGTCCGCTTCTGCGTTGAGCTACAACGGCCGCACCAACTTATTGATGCATCAAAGATTTCAGCGGAGGACGGCGCGAAATTGATTGCCGATTTCATTCGAAACAATCCGATCGACATCCTTAATGTTGCTGGCCCGCGTCAAAGCGAGTGGGGGGAAGGATACGATTGCGCGTTTCGCGCGCTGGAAGGATTTGCGGAGTCGATTACGAACAAGAGCAGGAGCAGGAGTAAGAGGTAAAATCACTCGTACCGCAGCGCTTTCACTGGGTCCAACCGCGCAGCGAAGTAGGCAGGAATCAATGCGGCAAACGAACAGATCAAAAATGCGCTGATGCAGATAATCGCGACGTCTCGCGGGATGACTTCCGCCGGAATAGAGGAAAATTGATAGACTTCACGGGGGAAGATCTCGATGTGCAATGTCGATGCCAGCCAGTGGCTGAACTCGTTGCGGTAGCGGATCAGCGTCATTCCCAACCCGAGGCCGGTTAGCGTTCCGAAAAGGCCGACGATTGTTCCCTGGCCAAGGAAAACCCAGATGATTTGCGCAACGTTCGCTCCCAGCGCTTTCACAATTCCGATCTCGCGTCGTTTCTGAACCGTCACCGTGATCAGCGTGCTCATGATTCCGAAGGCCGCGACTACCACTATGAAGAACAGGAGGAAAAACATTACCGACCGTTCGAGTCGCACAGCTTCGAAATATTGACGGTTCATGTCGATCCACGTTTGCGCGTACTCCGGCGGTTCGAGAAATTGTTGAATTGCCTGTTTTACCCGCTCGGCGCCGTATGGGTTGTCGGTCTTAACGGTGATGCCATGCAACGCATCTTCGAGGCCATATAGCTCCTGCCCGACATAAACCGGCACCAGAAGATACTCGGAATCGTGCAGGTAATGTCCGGTTTCGAAAACACCGGTGACAGTCAATTCTTTGGGGAGAATCACATCGCGCAGTTCGTCGATTGCTTTTTTCTCTTCTTCGCCCTTGGCGTTCTCCAGTTTTTTAATGCTGTCGAGCATCTGACCGAGATTACCCGGCGAATAGACGGTGATCTTGTCGCCTATGCTCGCTTGGAGTTTTCGCGCGAGCTCAATCCCGAGCACCGCCGATTCGCCTTCCAGATCGAGCTTGCCGTATTTAATGAATTTTTGCAGCGGAATAACTTTTTCTTCCTGCTGGGGATCGATGCCGCGCATGAGCGGTGCAAGCCGCCGGGTTTGAAATTCTACGATCACGGGCCCTTGAATGTAGGGGGCAGTCGCGACAACGCCCGGTGTGTTGTCGATCTTTGTTTTGAGTGTTCGCCAATCGCGCAACACATCCTCGGAACTGACGAGAATGTGTGCATCGAAATCGATCACCTTCTGGCGCAGCTCGCGGTCGAATCCGGTCATGACCGAAATGACGAGAATCAACACCGTCACGCCCAGCATTACTCCGAGGACGGAGATCAATGTGATAATAGAGAGAAATGTGCGCTTCGGTTTCAAATACCGCAGCGCCAGGAAAAGGCTAAATGGCAGGTTCAATTCGCTCCTAGCGTGGCGGCAAAATTGCTCTTAATTCTTCCAGTGTGACGAATTCGAGCGCGGACGCGTGCGTTGCTTCAAGGTCAACAGGCGCGGCGCGGTTATGATCCAGCGCGCTCTTCCAGCGCGTCACACACACGCACCATTTGTCGCCCGGTTTCAATCCGGGGAAGCCGAATTCCGGATGTGGCGTAACGAGATCGTTGCCGTCGAGCACGGAATAATCCAAAAATTCCCGTGTGACTTCAACGCAAACCGTATGCAGCCCAACATCGTCCGGTCCTGTTCGACAAAAACCGTCGCGGTAAAATCCGGTCAACGGATCTCGACAACAACATTTCAACTCAGTCCCAAGAACATTCGTCGGCATAGACAAGTATCAGTCGAATCTAGTCTTACTGTCATGTTGAGCGAAGCGAAACATCTCGGTTTTATTTCTAGCGCACTAATCTAGGAAAGATCAGAGATTCTTCGCTCCGCTCAGAATGACATCGGCACATAGGCTATGCTATTTACAACTCTATCGAGGAGAAAAACCGATGCCAATCCGCGCCAAATACGTTCACACCAATCTGATCGCGCGAGACTGGAAACGACTGGTTAAGTTCTATTCCGAGGTGTTTGGATGCCAACCCAAGGGTCCTGAACGCGATTTGTCGGGTGGCTGGCTCGACAGCGTGAACGCGGTCCCGAAGGCGCATCTTCGCGGCGTTCACCTACGCTTGCCCGGCTATGGTGATGACGGTCCGACACTTGAAATTTTCAGTTATGATCAATTGATCGAGCGCGGCCTGCCAGCAGCGAACCAGTGCGGGTTCGCGCACATCGCATTTGCAGTCGACGACGTCGATCAAGCGTTGCAGGCGGTGATAACAGCGGGCGGCAGCGCAGTGGGCAACATTGCGACGACACAAGTAAATGGTGTCGGCACGCTTCGCGTTGTTTATGCGCGCGATCCGGAAGGGAACATCGTTGAACTCCAGAAGTGGAGTTAGCACGGTTCTGCCCAGAGGAATCGTCATTGCTTACTGGCTGATTCCTGCCGAGCCGGCCCACAGCTTTTTTCAGGGAGCGATCAATGATCTCGCGCGCCGGTACGACGCGCCTCTTTTCGAGCCGCATGTAACGATTCATGTCGGGGCTAATCACATCGACGTCGCTGAGCACGCGCTGTTAAAAGCGGCGCGCGAATGCCAATCAATCACTGTCAAAACTCTTGGGATTGATCACTCGGATGAATTCATTAAAACGCTGTTCGTGCAGTTCGCGCTGAACACAAAATTGCAGCAATTGAATGCGATCGTTTGTACTGCTGCCGAAGATTCGTCGGATTACAAACTCAATCCACACTTGAGTCTTCTTTACAAAAAGATCCCGCCTGTAGTCCGATGCGAACTGGCAGATTCGATCAACGTGCCGTTTTCGGAAGTTGTTTTCGATACACTTCAAGCTGTGCGCTGCATTTCGCCCATGCAAAACCGAGCGGACGTAGAAGCTTGGCGCGCGATCACGAGAAGATCGCTTCGATCGATTGGCGTCTGACCAGGTAAAGCTTTCGCACGCGTCGGTGCACACACGCCTTACAGTTCGACGATACGATACAGTTTGCCGGTTTTGCGGAGAGCAGGGGCCGAAACATTATAAACGGGTATGCCGGTCGAAGTTTTGCCATCAAGGATACCGTTGTGAGCGTGACCGTGGAAGACAGCGTTCACCTTGAATCGATTGATCGGCTCTTCCAACCGGCTCGATCCGAGAAACGCATAAATTTCCGGATCTTCGCCCTGCAGCGTCTCGCGGATTGGAGAGTAGTGCAGCACTACGATTCGCTTTTCGGTCTGTAGTTTCGCCAATGCTTGCTCCAGGCGAACAGCATGGCTGATGGACTCCTGCACAAATTGTTTAATGAGCGGTTCGCCCCAGGCGTTTAGCATTCGCCGGCCGAAACCGCCGCCAAAACCAGCGATCCCGGCAAAACCAATTCCAGCAATCTCGATGGCTTCGCCGTTGAGCACGCTCACACCTGCGTCATCGAGAACTTTGGAAACCAATTCTGGCTGTCCCGATTCGAAGTCATGGTTTCCGAGGACTGCAATCGTGGGAATTCTTACGGCTGCTCGAATATCGGCCACGAGTTCCTCGGCTTCTTCGGCAAGTCCATAATCGGTAAGATCTCCGCAGAGCAGCAGCATGTCCGCATCCCGCGATATCTCGGCAAATGCGTCATGCAACAACCCGCGTGAGTGCTTTGCGTAATGCACATCCGCTGTTGCCGCGATCCGTAACGCTCGCGCAGCCATTTGTCTTAAACAACGGAATCGCCGCAACTAATGGACGTTTCGACTAGCTGCGCGCCTGGCCATGCACGCATGGCCTGCCTGGGTTGCGTAATGTTGGGTGATGACCGTAACGAGAGCAGTACCCTCGAAAACAAAACGCAGGCTGAATGACTTTTATCTCACATCAATGGCGGCACTTCGGGATGCGGATGTGCCGTTTCTAATTGGTGGCGCTTATGTGGTTGAGATTTATGCGAATGTTTCGCGGCGAACGAAAGACTTCGATCTATATGTCAGGCCTCATCATGTTGACGCAGCTCTCGGTGCGCTCGCCCGCGCCGGGTTCAACACAGAAGTGACCTCTCCACATTGGCTCGCCAAAGCCAGGCATGGTCGGGACTATGTTGATCTGATTTTTCGCGCGGGCAACGGATTGTGCGAAGTGGATGATTGCTGGTTTGCGCGAGCCCACGATCATGAGCTCCTCGGGATGCCTGTTAAACTTTGCGCGCGTGAGGAAATGATTTGGATGAAGGCGTACATCATGGAACGCGAACGGTTCGACGGCGCCGATATTGCGCATCTTCTCGTGACCTGCGGGGACAAGCTGGATTGGCCACATTTGGTTCGGCGCTTTGGCCCCGATTGGCGCGTCCTGCTCAGTCATCTGGTGTTGTTCGGCTACACTTACCCCAGCGAGCAGGGACGAATTCCGGGGTCAGTCATGGATGAGCTAATCGGGCGACTGCGAAAAGAATCACCGGGGCAGGAGCAGGTCTGTCGCGGAACGTTGCTCTCGCGCAAACAATATTTGGTGGATGTGGAAAAGTGGGGATTTCGTGACGCGCGGCTGGAAAAACGTGTGCACATGGATTCCGAAGATATTGCGCAATGGACGAAGGCGAGTGCCAAGGACGAGAAGGAACCGGACACGGCTGCGTTGAAGCAGTAGAAGGAGTCCCAATATTACAAAAGAAAGTCCGCTGAGATTGGCTGCCGCTGCAGCGCTATTCCAAAGCTTGTAACGATGTCTCTTTTTGTGCCGAATCAGCGTGGTAACGCCGTCGGCGTCGGGCTCTGTTGAGCGGGAAGCGCGGAGATGGCTGTCGAGGGATTGGCCGATGCTGTGCTGAGCCTGGCCTTTGCTTCGTCGAGGATCTTTTCTTCCTCGGGATAAATCTCTGCGTCATCGGCAGCCGCGATATAATCGCTCGCTGCTTCGGTTTGTCCCGCCTCTGCAAGTAGCAGCGCGACATAAACCGCTGCATGCGGGTCATGCAACTGCTCAGGCGGCAAACTTTCTATGATGGCAAGACCCTCGGAATTCTTTCCAAGCCGGGAGAGCGAGAACGCATAAGTTACGGCGCAATTAACCTCGTTCGGTTCGCGATCGTACGCTTCTTTGGCAAGCTGATGTGATTGTTCTGTATTTTGTCCAATGTTTAAGCCGAGCCTGGCGAGATCGGCTGTGATCGGCGCCTCGGTCGGAGAACTATCATGAATACGCTGGAGAACATCGTAAAGTTTGGCTGTTTCATTCTCCGCGCGACACAGGCGCCGAAGCCACTCCAGCGCTTCGCGTCGGGATGAAGCGCTTTTTGCCACGCGCCACCAGAGTTCTTCAGATTCTTTCTCGAGATCCCATTTTGAAGCAAGACGGGCCAGCGAGAGTTCGTGTTCGGGCTGCTCATTTGCGGATTGTTCTGCAGAGCGCCAGAGCGTTTCGAACTCGTCGCTGTCATTTCCGGTGCGCGGCCGTGATTGTCGCGTGGCAATCGCCTGGTATGCGATACGCAGATATTCGGAACCGCCCCACGCCCCCGTCCGCGTCCAACGTTTCAGCCGCGACCAGTTTTTTGTTGTCGCATAGGCATCAGCGACTGCTTCGGCTGTCGGCGTCGAATTCAGCTCTGCTGCGGGCAGCTTGTCGATCCACTTAACGACGTCTCCTGCGAGTCCATTTTGATTCATCCAATCCATGAGCGCTGCGAGATTGGCCGGATCGCGGGCTGCAAATGGTTTCACTCTCTCGAGTACCAGGCGAAATTTTTTCTCGTCGAGCTTCCGATAAAAGTTCAGACAGAGCAGATAATCGCCGAATGTAATCTCAGGGGACATTTGAAGTTGTTGCGCAAAACTGTCTGCTGCGGCGCGGTCATTGCGTGCCACTGCGTCGTTCAGTAACGCCCGCAACGCACCGGTCCGGTAAGGGGCGACCTTGCTTAGTCGCTGGAGAGTATCGCGCGCTCTCGCACTTTTCTCCGAGTCCTTGGAACGAATTTGCAGGGCTGCGAGATTGAACTGATAAAGATCGTTACTGGGTTCCTTCTTTACGGCGACCGCGAATTGTTCCTCTTGCCCGGCAAAATTGCCCTCCGCACGCGCGAGCCAGCCTGCAACGACATGATAAGCTGCGCTGTCCCGATCGTTCGCAGGAACCCGGTCGAGCGCCTGGCGCGCCAGATCGAGTTTTCCAAAACGCAATGCCGCGGAAGCGAGATTGAGCTGGCTGTCCAGGTCCGTTGGAAGCAGCCGCGCTATCTGTTGGCGCCACGACACAGCCTCCTCCCGATTTTGCTTCTCTGCTGCCTCTGCTAAGACGTAAAGCGCCGGCACAAAATCAGGATGTCGTGCCACCAGCTCTCGCGCCGTCTGGGCCGCTTTGCTCAGTTTGCCTTCCTGTAGCAGCGCAGTGGCTCGGTTTAGCAAACGGGTTTCGCGCCAGTTCTCATACAATCTTGAGCCGTAACTGAACAAAACAATACCCAGCAAAAAAGCGATTGCTGATACCGCAACTATAACGGCGAGGCGAGCGACCCAGACCTGTCGTTGGAAAAAAGACCCCAGCGCGAAAAACAGCTGGCGAGTTCTCCCGTGCCCGCCGCATTTGGTTCGTTCCGCCATTTCGTCTCCTCTTTCGGTGCGGTTCGCTTATCCCTGCGCGAATGTTTCGCCCCGCTACGCTAAGAATGAGTCGCTATTTCAAGTTCCGGAACTGCCGGGGCTACCTCAGCCGATTCGACAGCGCGTTCCCTCAAACGCCGCTTCCAAACGTAACGTGCGAGCAGGACTTTGATCGTTGCGGTAAGAGGCACGGCAAGCAGCGGACCGATTACGCCGCCAATGATCAGACCCCAGAGAAAGATTGATACAATGACGGTCATTGGATGCAGTCCGACGTAATTCCCGACGATTCGAGGAGCGTAAAAAATGCCTTCGAGATTTTGGACGACGATGAAAATTGCCGTCACAATAATGGGGTGCGTCCAGTCGCCCCATTGAAACGCGGCGATCAGCACGGCTGGTATCCAGCAGATGATGATGCCGATGTACGGAATCATCGTTAGAATAACAACGAGCGCACCAATCACTGGCGCAAAATTCAGACCGAAAATCGTCAGCGCCGATCCTATGAGGATCCCATCCACCAGACACACCAATAGTTGGCCTCGAAAGTACGCCGTGACGTAACGATTGATTTCCGACAACACGTCTGCGACTTCATCTCTCAAGGGCGACGCACGCAACGGCAGGTATTCTTTCCAGCGTTGTTGGATCCGCGGCTTTTCGTTCAGCAGGAAAAACAAATAGATCGGCACCAGGATAAGACTGAGCAGAAAACCTGTGGCGCCAAGGAATCCACCGATGCTCCTCTTCACAATGTCCCAGAATTTTTCCAGTACAGTCGGGAGCGCTTGTTCCATTTTCGGCATTTGTTTTTCCACGTAAGCCTGAATACGCTGGCGTTCCGCGGTGGTCAGCTTTGGCGAGCTGGGAGCAATTACTTCAGTCGGCGGAGTGGCGGCTTGCGGCGAGGCAGCTGGAGTCGGCGTTTGTTCGCGAGCAGAAGGAGATGCAGCGGGGCCGATGAGCCAGTTCGTCAGGCTGGTCGACGCAGATCTTCGATGCCCTCCGCTGAGCAATCCGAATGTGTGGTCGAATCGATAGATAAGATCGACGGTGTAGTCCCGCGCTCTTTCTGTGTACGCGGGAACTTGCCTCGCAAAGTTCGCGCTCTGGATCGAGATCGTGGGGACAAGCCAGGCGCCTAATCCTCCCAACGAAAAAAAGGCAATGGCGAAAACAAGAGCCACGGCTTTCGTGCGGCTGAGTGTCCCCCGAGACATTCTCGTCACCAGCGGGTCGAGCAGATAAGTGAGAATCACTGCGATGGCTACGGGGATCAGGATCGGCTGGAGGAAGCTAATGATGTTGGCTGCTGTCCAGATCGCTGCGCCTACAACGACGATAAGAAGAACCACGAAGCAGGCAGTAAGTGCCGCCCACATGGTCTTACGCTGCCATGGCGTAGGATATTCCTTCATGTTAGAGGTGCAGAGGCCGCTTCGCTGCTTGATGTTCTGCGTGGGTCGCGCTCACTACGTCGGATTTGTTTTTACAGGCAAATCTTTGCCAATTGTCTTTTTGGTGCCCTCGATTTTCTCCGCAAGATTTTTGTTTTTCGGATCCAGTGCCAGCGCCTTCTGCCATGATTCCAATGCCTCCGGAACACGATTCAATTTCAAATAAGTGTCGCCGATATGTTCGAAGATCACCGGATCGTCGTGTTCCGTCCCTTTTGCAGCGCGAAGCAGATTGACGAGCGCTTGATCAAATTTGCCCTTGCGAAATTCAACCCAACCGAGGCTGTCAAGATAGGAGGCGTTGTTGGGTTCCTTCTCGAGCGCGCGCTTAATCATGGTTTCAGCTTCATCAAGGTTCATGTTGTGGTCTGCCCACATGTAACCGAGATAATTGCAAGCCTCTGCCGAATTGGCCGGATCGAGCGCGATTGACTTGCGGAGCAACTCAGCTGCTTTTTCGTACAGGCCAGCTTGTTCGGCCGCGCCTCCATAATTGAAATAAAACTTGGCATTTATTACGTCGTCGTCCTCATCCAGTTGCGCTTCGTGCAACGCCTCTTCAAAAGTCGCCACGGCTTGCTGGGTCTGCTTGGCCTCGCGTTGAGCAATCGCCAGATAGTAAACAATCTCCGGCGCGCCGGGAAATCGGCGCCGGGCTTCTGTCAATAATTGCACGCCGCGGGCTGCATTTTTCAGTGGTCCAAGAAGCAACTCCGCCAGATGCAGATAGGTGCCGGGATGATTTGGATTGATCAACAGACTTTGCTCATAATTCGCGGCGACTTTTTCAAACTTCGCTTTTGCTTCCTCGATGCGGTTTGCGCGCTGCAGGGATCGCGCTTCATCATCCAGTACCTGTGCCAGTAAATCGTAGGGTTGATATTTATCCGGATGCTCCTTGATGATCTGCTCGAGCATCTCGATGGCTTTGTCGCGCTGGTTTGTAAGGATAAAACCAGTGGCCAGTTTCTCTCGCGCATTTGCATCCTCCGGCTGCAGTTCCAGAACGCGCAAATATAGCGGGATCGCTTCCTTCAATTGCTGGGACGCAGCATAATAGTCCGCCACTTCCTTGAGAATTGTTGGATCGTCTCCGGCGCGTTCGGCTGCTCGTTTGAATATGTCGTTGACCTTTTTCAGTTCGTCCGGTTTCGGCTGCGAATCAGACTTGAAAAGAATCGCCACATAAAGCTTTCCAAGGTGCATCCAGAAAGTGGAATCGTTACTGCGAACTTTTGTGGCGCGGTCGAGAACTTCGAGTGCTTTTTTTTCCTGGCCGGCTGCGACTTCAATTTCGACCAGGCGCTGGTAAGCTTCTGCGTCTCCCGGATTCAAGGCGATGGCTCGATTGGCATAATCGATGGCCTGGTCGATTTTCTTCAGGTACTTCGCGTAGATGTAAGCGAGTTGCTGATACGGCCCGGCATCAGTGGGGTTTGCTTTGATTGCGTCTTTCAACACGTCAATCGCCTGCGGAAAATCATCGTTCTCTATTAGCAAACCCGCCACACGCGAGGCGAGTTGCGCCTGGCCGGGATCGACATTGAGCACTTTCCGATACACATCCAGCGCACGGTCCAGCTCGCCATTTTCTTCGAGCGCCATTCCTTCCAGAAAATGCGCGAGCGCGCCGGCTTTGCGGTCGCCGCCCGCACGCAAAGCGAGGTCCGCAGCCGGTTTGGAATTGAGCGAATCATCCTGGCGCCCACTTTGCTTCGTCTGACGCGACCGAGGAATTTTTGCCGACGAACTTTTCGTCGTCGGCTCGGCAAATGCGTTTGCCAGCGCGAGAAAAATAAGCGCGAAAATAAATCCCCAGCAGACGTAAACTCTGCGCTTTGTGCGCTCCCTCATTTTTGAGATTCTAACTTTCGGCAGCGAGCTCCGCAAACCAGCCTTGGCTTTGGATCTGTGATGGCAGCCGTGTCGGCTGCCTCTTTCCACCGCCCGCGACACGCCGGTCTCTACAGGACCACACCAAGATCGAATGGTGAACTCTTTCCCATTGGGCGTTGGGCGTTCGACGTTCTCCGCAAGCCTCCGGCTTGCCATGCCCTAAACCTTATACCGCAGCCGTTTCTTGTGGCGATGCGCCCTCATCCGTTTACGGCGCTTGTGCTTGGCAATTTTTGCCTTCCGTCTTTTTTTAAGAGAGCCCATTCAGATTTCCAGACTTCGCAAGTCGCGATTCAACCATTTAACGCGCCAGCACGTTTACGTAATCCGGATCATCAACCGCTGAAAAGAGTAAGTAAAAGAAGTAACCGCCCTTGACGAATCCATATTCGACGGCGCGCCTGCGTGCTGGCGATGCCGGTTCTGTGAACCTGAGGCGGCCGCTGGAGCGCCCGAGATAGTGGTATTGTCTGCTGTGAGTAAGTCAATACGTTGGCCGCGACCTAGCACGTTCCCGCGCAACAAAGCGCTAATCTGCTGAGTGCTCATCGTGGCAGTGATTTTTGTTTTGCCGCGGGGAAGCGTGTCACCAGCGCGAATGTGCATGATCCCAATCATGGACCTGTCGAGCGTGTTCTTGGTCAGCAACAGAGGATTCGAGATGTTCGTGTAGTCCCACTCTGGCCAAGCGAAGCGACAGCGCGGTT